>ERZ802830.2913-NODE-2913-length-15004-cov-32.0817_pt1 | contig 15004 bp, 14 predicted proteins | sample MGYA00345654_ERZ802830 | MGnify/ENA primary metagenome ERZ802830 (study PRJEB30503, sample SAMEA104212375) | marine metagenome | biome: Westerlies Biome; feature: [SRF] surface water layer (ENVO:00010504) within the epipelagic zone...; material: water... | reverse complement strand
CGTTGATATGGTCATTGGCCCACAAACTATACATAGACTGCCTCAAATATATAAAAAATCACTCAACTCTAAAAAAACTTTAGTTGATGTTGAGTTTCCAATGATTGAGAAATTTGATAGTTTGCCTGCAACTTCAGAATCAAAATTTTCAGAATTTGTTACTATAATGGAAGGTTGTAGTAAGTATTGTTCTTATTGTGTTGTTCCTTATACAAGGGGGACAGAAGTTAGCAGACCTTTAAAAGATATACTTACAGAAATTGATAATTTAGTAAATAATGGGACAAAAGAGATAGTTTTATTAGGGCAAAATGTAAATGCATATCACTATGAAGATGACGAAGGAAATGTTGTAAATTTTGGACTTCTCTTGTTTTATATATCAAGAAACAAAGCGATTAAAAGAATTAGGTATACAACATCGCACCCAAATAATTTTGACGAACAAACATATCTAGCGTACGAAAAGATTCCTCAACTAGTAAGTCACTTACATCTTCCTATACAAAGTGGGTCAGATAGAATATTAGCAGCAATGAAAAGGGGTTATACTGTACTTGAATACAAATCCGTAATAAGAAGATTAAAAAATATTAGGCCAGATATAACATTTTCATCTGATTTTATAATTGGATTTCCAGGAGAAACCGAAGAAGAATTTTTAAAAACTATAAAATTAATTAAAGAAATAGATTTTGATCAATCATATAGTTTTATATATAGTAAAAGACCAGGAACTCCTGCTGCATCATTAAAAGACAATGTTAGTATGACTGAAAAAAAACAACGTTTAAATTTTTTACAAGAAACGATAAATGAGCTATCAAAAAATAAATCAAAAAAAATGGTTGGTAAGGAAGTAGAAATATTAGTAGAAAGCATGTCTTCAAAATATAATAATATGGTAACAGGAAGAACAAAAAACAATAAAATGATTAATATACCTGGTAATAAAGATTTAATTGGAAAAATTCTAGATATAAAAATAACAGAGCTAAATAATAAATCTCTAAAAGGAGAAGTTTTAACTACATAATAAAATATGGACAAAATTGAAATAATATTAGAGCCAATCGATAATAGCAGATTATTAAACTTGTGTGGGCCATTAAATAATAATATAAAAGAAATTGAGTTAAGATTTGATGTTGAGATAAATCAAAGAGGAAATTTATTTAATTTTGTTGGGATTAAGAAAAATATTACTATAGCCTCTCAAGTAGTAAAAGATTTGTATTTAAAGGCTGAAAATAATAATATATCTCAAAATGTCCTTAGAAATTATTTACATCAACCAGATGTACTTGATGAAAAGATAATTTCTGTAGATAATTCACATGAAACTATTCGTTTCTTTAACTTTAAGAATTATAAAATTAAGTTAGAAAATTATAGCCAACAAGTATTTTACCAGTCTATATTAAAAGATGATTTAGTTTTTTCTATCGGAGCCGCTGGTTCTGGAAAAACATTTCTAGCTATAGGAGCTGCACTTCATTGCTATGAATTAGGATTTGTCAAAAAGATTATTTTAGTAAGGCCAGCTGTTGAAGCTGGAGAAAATCTTGGATTTCTTCCAGGAGACTTATCTCAGAAAATTGATCCTTATTTAAGACCAATGTACGATGCTCTGAGTGAAATAATGGGTTCACAACTTTTAAATAAAATGATTGATCAAAATATTATCGAGGTTGCTCCATTAGCATATATGCGAGGAAGAACTCTTAATGATTCTTTTATAATACTAGATGAGGCTCAAAACAGCACTAAGGAACAAATGAAGATGTTCCTCACTAGACTAGGAAGGAATTCTAAGTCTGTTATTACTGGTGATATAACACAGATTGACTTGCCAAACGCATTTTCAGGGCTCGTTCACGCGCTACCATTACTGAAAGATATTCCTGGAATAAGTGTTTGTAAATTTACCGATAAGGATGTAATGAGGCATCCATTGGTAAAAAAAATAATTAAAGCTTATGAAATTAAATCACAATGATTAAATGTTTTTTGATAAATAATGTTGAAAATGAATTTGTACCTAAGTCTAATGATTTTAAAGAATGGCTAACTTCATTCGAATATAAAGAGCAAGCAGAGATTAATATTAAAATAGTTACACCAGAAGAAATGAGAAATTTCAATAAACTATATAAAAATGAGGACAAAGTTTCAGATACCTTAGCATTCCCATTTGAAAATTTTACTATAGAAGATAAAGTAATTTTAGGTGATATAGCAATGTGTGCAAATAAAATTAATATTGATTCAGATCTTTATAGTAAAAAAAAAATTGATAGATGGGCGCATTTAACGATACATAGTGTCCTGCATATATTAGGATATACTCATGAAAATACAAATAACAGAAAGCAAATGGAGAATAAAGAAATTGACATACTTAAGAAATTTAATATTTTTAACCCTTATGAAATATAAAAATTATGAATTTATTTAGAAATTTAATAAATAAAATTTATGAAAATAACTTAGATAGAAAAAAAATTATTTCTCAACTAAGGAGGTATCATGAAAAAAAATATATAAATATGGAGCTATTATCCATGTTACTTGGAGTATTTAAAGTTCAGGAAACAAGAGTTAAAGATATAATGATTCCCAGATCTAATATGGTAATAATTAAAAAGAATTCCTCTATTAATGAAATATTACCTTTAATAATAAATTCCTCACACTCAAGATTTCCAGTTATTCTTGAAAATAAAGACGAGATTATTGGTATTTTGTTAGCTAAAGATCTATTAAGATATATAGATGAAGACAGTAATAGTTTTAATATTGAGGAAATAATTAGGCCAAGTGTTATCATTCCAGAAACTAAAAGACTTAATGTTTTACTTAGTGAGTTCAAATCGGGAAGAAATCACTTAGCTGTTGTAGTTGATGAATATGGTGGTGTCTCAGGTCTAATTACGATTGAAGATGTTTTAGAGCAAATTGTTGGTGACATAATTGACGAGCATGATTCTGTTAAGTCAGATACCAATATAAAAAAAATTAAGAATTCGACATATTCAGTTGCCGGATCTACAACACTTGAAGAATTTAATGAATACTTTAAAAGTAATTATGAAAGTGAAAATTACGATACTATTAGTGGTTTATTAATTAACAAAGTTAAAAGCCTTCCAAAAAACCATGATGTAATATCATTTGATAATTTTAAATTTCAGATAAAAGTTTCTGATCAAAGAAGAATTCATAGTATACAAGTAGAAATTAAGGTCTAAGAAGGATTTGAAATGAAATATTTTATATGCTTTTTGCTGGGTGGATTGTATACACTATCATTCTCTCCATACAATATAGTTTTTCTTTCATTTTTAAGTGTAATATTCTTCTTAATATTATTAGATTTGGAGTTTATGAAAGACTCTATATTAAAATCCCTTTCATTTTCAACTGGGTATTTTCTAATTGGAACTTACTGGTTAAAAAATGTTATAAATAATTTTTCTGATGTAAGTAGTTTACTAAGTATAGCAATGGTATTTATATTTATATTGTATTTGTCATTATTTATTATTATTCCAATAATATTTGTAACATTCATAAATCAAAGATTAATAATTAACAAAAACTATCTCTTAATAATATTAGCAATTCTTATTACATTATTTGAAGTTGTACGTGCTCATTTATTTACTGGTTTTTCTTGGTTTAATTTTGGGCAAGCTGCTATTAACACCCCATTAGATTATTTTTTCCCAGTGTTTGGTGTTCATGGTTTAACTTTTATTATTTTTATGATGGCAATCATATTTATAAATATTATAAAATTCGGTAATAGAAATTTTTTTGCATCATTAGCTTTTATATTTGTAGTAATTTATGTGATTATTTTTAATAAAAATTGGACTTCATTAACAAATAAGGAAATTTCTATATCCATAATTCAGCCGAATCTACATAATAAAATTTCTTATAGTAATGAAGATATTCTTAATAGAATGAATATTTTACGTAAAATGACTGTCTCACAAACAAATAAAAATGTAGATATTATCTTATGGCCAGAAGCACCCTTACCAATTGTTTATAATAAATTAGAAAATACATTCTATAAAACCATTATTAGTGATATACCAAAACATACCTCTCTTGTTACCGGTGTTTTTTATCAAAGTGAAGAAATAATTTATAATTCTATAATTAATGCTTCAAATAATATAAGTATTTATCATAAAAAACATCTTGTTCCTTTTGGAGAATTTCTTCCTTTTAGAGAATCTTTAGCTTTTTTATATAAATCTATAGGTATCAAGATGTATGATATTAAATCTGGTGATAATGTGAGCTCTATTAAAATAAAAAACTTTGTTGCACATTCTTTAATCTGTTATGAGAGTATATTTTCTAAAGGTTCTCTAATAAAAAATGAAAAAAGTGATTTTATTATAAATGTTTCAAATGATGGGTGGTTTGGCGAGTCTCTAGCGCCATACCAGCATTTGGATGCTCTGATAATGAGGTCATTAGAAAACCAACGTTACTCAATTAGATCTACTAATACTGGAATTTCAGCAGTAATTAGTCCGTTTGGTGAAATAGAAGAATATATACAATTTAATGAAAAAGGTGTTATCAGTAAAAAAATATTTGCAAGAAATGGACACACACCAATATCTAAACATGGATACAGTATTTTATATCTATTTATTTTTGCTATATTTTTATATAGCACATTGTATTTTAATATAAAAACATTTAAGCGCTAACTGAAATATTTTTAAATTTATTAACTAAATTAATAATATTATTAACATTAACCGCAGATATTTTAGAGCTTCTTACTGAGGTGTTTTCACATAATGCACCTCTAAAGCCCATATAATTAGGATTTAATTGAATAATCTCATTTATATGAGACATATTTATTGAGCCTGCTATACCGGTTAAAAGATCCATGTTTTTAGCAATTGATAGAAAATTATTTACATCTGAGTATGTGACATGATTAAATAAATTTCCTGACTTTTTGTTTGATGTATCAATCATAATGCCTCTAAATCCAGATTTTTTAAGAATTCTAATTTCTTCTATTGTAGGGAGAAATTTATCAGCAAAAAAAACTGCTATTAATTTTTTACAGGACTTTATATTTGATAAAGTTTTAATATAATCATTTTCATAAACACCTATTTTTATGAAGTCAACATTTGTTTCACTAATTTCTTTAACATTCTTAGATATTAATTTTTCATCATTAGGGAGATCTCCAACTGTAGAGCTCGTAATTTTTTTTTTATTAACAAAGTTAACAATTATTTCAATATCGTCTTTATCTAATCTTCCTAATGCTCCTTTAGAAGGATCTTTTAGATCTATTATATCAATATCAGTATTAATTAATATTTTTGCTTCTGATAAATTTTTTATACTAGCTAATATTTTTGACATATTATTTCATATTGTCCTTGTAGTTATTAATATAACCTAGCAACCAAGACCATGCTTCTAACTCATTTTCACCAGCAGTTTTCTCAATCGCTATCTTTAAATATTTAATTTCTTCTTTTATTTTTTTTTCTTCAATTATCCCTAATCTTGATGCTAGTATACAAAGTTCTATTACTGCAGATTTTGCTCTATTGAATCCATAATACATTCTATGTATTTTTTCATTTACTGGTTTACATATTAATGTTGGTCGTAGTTCATCATCCTCAATCTGCTCAACTATAAATTCTGTATGAGACACAGAGTTTTTTATTCTTGAGCAATTTATTTTATCAACCTTAACAAAATCAATATTAATTTTCTTCTTTGTTATGCATGATGCAAATATTCTTACGTCATCAACGTAGTTTATCACACCTGATTTATTTCTTAATAAATTTTCTAGTGATGCAGACGGCTTAAAAGGTTTAATCTTTAACACATCATTATAAATATATATACCTAAAGGTGATACTTTGATTGTATTATCACTATTCTTAGATGTTACTATAGTTTCTCTAACATAAGTCATTCTTCTTCTTCTTTTTTATTTTTAATTTTTCTCATTGTATGTCCAGCTGTTTTAAATCTCATTATATCGTCATCTGATATTTCAACAGCACAGCCCCATTTTAATACTTCATCTTGGTCATATCTTTTTCCTAATTGAAAAGCAATTTCTGCTCTTGCAAGCTCCATCCCAAGATAGTATGCATGACCATCATCATTTTTAATATCTAGATACTGATATAATTCAGCAGCGTCTTGCTCAGTATAAAAATTTTTATTATTAAATACGTGAATTCCATCAATATTCACATATATCCTATAATTTTTGTCTTTTACATTAACCCACATTTCTTTGAGTTCAGCTGTTGAGTATGGAAAAGGTTTCCTTTCATGAAGATGAAGTAATTTATCAGAAATATCTTTTGGCGGCATACTATAGTTTTTTGTAGTGTGCATTATTCTTCTTGCAAAATTTCCTTCTATTATAGCTTTGTTGCAGTGTTCACTTACTTGCGTACATAAAGCATAATTAATATCTAATTCTGAGGCTATTCCGAATAATAGTGCATTCATGCCTGCAGTATCTGCATGCGTTAATTCAGTTAAATTTCCTATACCTATCATTATCTCAACTTGAGGAAACTCTTTTCTAAAATTTTGGTACCTTACAATTGAATCAGTAAATCCAAAATTTATTGGTTCTAATATTGAGTCAGCAATAAATTGTTTATTATTTTTTATTAATTTATTAATTAGCTTATAAAATTTTACTTCCTCTCTTGGGTAATCAGGAATTACAACTGGAATAGAATCAACTTCATCCATAACCCAAATAGATTTTTCTTGAAGACTTAGCAAAAAATCAGCGCCAGCTCTTGATCCTTTTATTAAGTTATCAGTGTCTAATGAATCAATACTAACAATAAAATTTTGTTTTTTTAATTCTTGAATTGTTTCGCATAAATGTGGAAATTCTGTACTTGGGAGACATCCAATATCAATTATATCAGCACCATTTTCTTTATACATTTTAGCTTGATCTACTATTCCCTCAATACTCATGTTAGGAGCCTCAGTAATTTCACCAATAATTTTTGTATCGTATTTACTCAAATCTAAATCCTTACCTTGCAGACCAAGAAACACTGGAATGTCTTTAAGTTCCTCTGGACCCCTAATACATTCTTTTCCAAAATATTTAGATAGTTCTTTAATATTACCTCTACATCGACCTGGTATTACAATTTTTGTAGTATTTTTAGAAAAATTTGGACTTATTTTTTGCATGATAATGTCGATCGTTGCTAAAGCTGCTACATTTACACCAATATCTTGAACCTCGTAAGTAAATTCATTTTTTGAGCTCATATCAGATAAAACTTTTTCAAGCGATATTTTTGCTAATTTCCCTGTTAAAAATACTAAATGTTGCTTCATGTTATCTCGTGTTATTGAATTGTATATTTTATTTTGTTTTTGCATAATGTACACTAAATTCAAACAAATTATTAAATAAGTTTATATGATTGGACTACTAGGTGGAAGTTTTGACCCAATACATTTTGGGCATATAAAACCTTTGTTTGAGTTATCAGAAATCTTTAACTTTGAGGAAATAAGGTTAATTCCAACATACAAGTCTCCTGCGAACAAATCTTTTCTAGCTAGTGCTGAACACAGATATAATATGGTCTCAATTATATCTGCATCAAATGCTAACAACTTCTCAGCAGACGATATAGAAATTAAAAATCAAGGCATTTCTTATACGTTTGAAACGATAAAAATTCTTAAAAAACAGCTAAAACGAGAAGATTTATGTTTAATTATGGGATTAGATGTATTTCTTAATATAGAAACTTGGTATAATTATAGAAAAATTTTGAGTGAAGTTAATATTGTAGTCATTAATAGACCAGGCTTTGATTTAAAAAATACTGAAAATATGAATTTTGAGATTTTTAGCAGAATCACATCTAATAAAATAGATTTTCTAAGTGGTGAAAAAAGACAAATTTTTTTCCATGAATCATCTTCTTGCGAAATATCATCAACTAAAATTAGACATATCATTGAAAGAGGTGAAAGTCTAGAAGGGTTAATTCCAGGAGCAATAATGTCATATATTGAGAGACATAAGATATACATGGAAAAAATATGAGTAAGACAGATATTGGTATAATTAAAAATATAGCGTTAGAGTCTCTGGATAATTTAAAAACGCAGAATATTATTTCTATAGATTTGAGTAAAAAATCAAACTTTACAGATCTACTCATAATAGGAACTGGAACATCTTCAACACATATAAAAGCAATCTCAAATGAAATTATAGAAAAGTTAAAAAAAAGTGGATATGGAAAAAATATTAGGGGTGTTGAGTTAGATAGTGATTGGGTTTTAATAGACCTCTACGATATAGTTATTAATCTCATGTTAAACGAAACAAGAGAATTTTATAGTCTCGAAAAACTTTGGGATTCTGACAACAGCTTTAAATCTGAATTAACATCAGCTTAGAAATAATGAAATTTTTTATTATTACAATATGTAATAAAAATGAAGATTATGATAAATTTCTAACTCAAAAATACTCTGATTTAATTAAAAAATTTTATACAATAGAATTTATTAATATTAATTTTAAAACTAAAAAAATAAATAAAAATGTATATAAGAAAGAGTACGACAAAGCTCTTACTTTAATAAAGCCAAATTCAATTTTAGTGGCTTTAGATGAGCAAGGAGAACATTTTAAAACGGTTGAATTCTCAAAAAAATTAAATCTGTGGATTGAAAATACTTCACAAATATATTTCATAATTGGTGGCCCTGATGGTTTATCTGATGATGTTAAAAAAAGAGCAGATTACGTTATTTCATTGTCAAATTTAACTTTTCCACACCAATTAGCAAAAGTTATACTATTAGAGCAAATATATAGATCCATATGTATAATGAATAATCATCCGTATCATAGGTCGTGAAATGAAGATTTTAAAAATTATACTATTTATATTATTGACATATATAGCGCTAACACTATCAATAAGCAGATTATTAATATCCTATATTGATGGTAATACAAGCGTAATTCAAAACTATTTATCAAAAAATAGTATAGAAAATATTGATGTTAAGAGTACTAGTACAAACTGGAAGGGATTTTATCCGTCAATAAATATACAGATAAAAAATGAAGATAATAATCATAAAATACAGTACCCAGAAAATATAACGTTACATTTTAATACGCTTAAAAGTATTCTACTATTAAAACCAGTAGTAAAATCTATATCTATGAGAAATATCGGCTATACAGATAATATTAATAATGCAATTTCATCATTAAAACTTCAGCAAAATTCAAAATTCATAATAGAGAGTATAAAAATAGAAAATTCTGAATTTAATTTAGATTATAAAAACAATACATTTAATTTAAAAAATACAAATATAAATATAACGCAAAACTCTATTAATCTAGAAGCTAATATTGATAATAATAAATTCATAGCTCTTGAAATTAAAAATTTTAAATTTGAAAATAGTAAAATAAAAAATTTAGAATATTCAATTAAAATTAATGGATTATTTAGTTATCAATTTAATAATGTACTTAAAAAAAATAATATTGAAATTAAAAATTCAGATTTAATAATTAAAATTTCTGGGAAATATAGTAATAATTTATTTAGAGATAATAAATTTTCTGTACTTACAAAAAGTGAATCAACTATATTTATAAATGAAAATTTAGTTAAAGACATAAATCTTAAAATGATTTTTACTGGAAATACTAGTAATTCATATATGTTTGAAATTCTAGATTATTCTTCTAAATCCAAAAATGATAATTATTATAAATTTAGTAATATTTCTGGATCATATGATGCAAATAATACATTAAATATTTATGCAGACAAGATAAAAATTAATTCTAAAAATTTTCGTAAAGATTACAATTTAAAATTACAAGAAAATGTTTTCTTCTCAGGTTCTATTAATAATGTTAATATTAAATATCGTTTCGGTAATAATATTGAAAATTTTTTATTTACGGGTTACCTTTATAATTCAAATTTTTATTTTGATAAAAACTATATAAAAAATTTCACTGGTTTTATTGAGTTAAATAATAATGAAATTTATGTTGATGTAAATTCCAAAAATATTGAATTTAGTTTTAATTCAATTTTTAGGAAAAACTTGTCTTTTAATGAAGTTATTGGTGAGTTTTCTATTACAAATTTTAACAATCCTCTTATAAATGTTTATAATCTTAGTTTAGAAAATAAGAGCATAGACTTTAGTTTGCATGGTTTTGTTAATAGTGAACAAGATAATATTAAAATGCTTTCTTCACTTAATCATATAGATATGAGTGCTGTTACTGATTATCTTCCTATAAGTTTTATGAGTAATAAGTCTGCTAATTATTTCAAGAAAGCGTTTACTAGCGGACTTACAACTGGCGGCAGCATTTTAATTGATGGATCAATATCAGAATATCCCTTCTATGACGACTTATCAGGAATTTCTTATGCTTTATTCCCAATTAATAACCTTAATATTGATTATAAAGCTGGATGGGTTCCCTTTGAAAATATTAATGGTGTAGCTTATTTCAAAAAGAGAAAAGCTAACTTCATTTCAAAAGATATTAATATATTAGAATCAACATTAAGAAATTCTACATTACAAATTAATAATGTTAGAGATACAGAGCTATTAATAAATGGAGAAATAAGTGGTCCATTGAATGATTTGCTAAAGTTTTCAAATAAAGCAGGATTGTCTAAAATTAATTCAAATAGCATTAATAAAATTCATGGAAATGCAATTACAAATTTTAATATGAAACTTGCTTTCAATGGGAAGGAAAATTCTTATAGAAGTGAGATAAAATTTAATAATGTAAACTATAATATTGATGATAAAAATAAATTTAAAAAATTTAATGGTAGTATTTTTTATAAAGATAAAAATTTCTACACAAAAAAAAATAGCCTTATTGAAGGTGAATTTAATGGAAATAAAATACGGTTTCAATTAAAAACTAATAAAAAAAATAACTTCCTTATATCTGGAATGCAGAATATAGATATAAGTAAACATATAGTTAGTAATGATATCAGGAAACATTTTAGTGGTACTTCTTTATGGCATTATAATATTGTATTACCGGGTTTTGTAAATGAAGATAACGAAATATTAATTAAGGCTAAATCAAGTTTAGAAGGTACTAAAATAGACTATCCAGACCCATTCTATAAAATGAAAGATAGTAAATCTGATATTACTTTAATTGCTAATTTAGAAAATAGAAATTTCAAAAATATCTCTATTAGATATAATGATATTTATTCAGAGTTTAGATCTCTTGATAAACTAAATGGATATATTGATTTTTCAGGTAATAAAAATATTATTCCCGATAATAAATTTAATATTTACGGTGTGATAAATTCTCTGAATTTTAATGAGTGGAAATACCTAAGTAAAGTAAAATCTGATGTAAATTTCTTGGATTATATTAATAAAATCAACATTTCGTTTAATAAGTTTTTCAACAATAAAATTATTTTTGATAATTTCTCTATAAGTGGTTTTTCTGTGAATAATGCTTTCATTTTTGATAGTATTAAAGTTGATAGTGATAAAGTTAGTATTGATGCAGAGGGTAGTGTTGAGCACAATAATATCTCTAATCTTAAAATTAATCTAAATAGTTCTAATTTACAGAATTTGCTGAATTACTGGGGATTTAACCACGGCATTAGAGGTTCAACCATTAATAGTAATTTTGACATTAGTTGGCAAGGAGGTTTATTTTCTTACAGCCTTGATAAACTCTATGGAAAATTTTATACAAACATGAATGATGGTAGATTGAAAAATGTTGGTAATAGAGCATCAAGGATTTTTGGATTATTTAATATGGATCTATTGGCAAAGCGTTTATCATTGGATTTTGATGATGTCACTAAGAATGGCTTTTACTTTAATAGCTTAAATGGTGATTTTCGAATTGATAGTGGTAACATATTTACAACTAATTTAATTATTAAAGGACCGTCTGCTGAAATGTTAGCAGTTGGAACAACGGATTTAGTTAACGAAAAATATGATATGCATGTTATTGCCAGCCCAGAATTTGGGGAAACATTGCCAGCTATAGCTTTATTAGGTGGCCCAATAACTGCCGCCGCTACTTTTGCTGCAGACAAATTGGCGAAAGCTTTTGGTAAAGATATTAATGATCTTATTAAGATAAAATACAAAGTTTCAGGTTCATGGGATGAGCCAATTATTGAAATTATAGATAAAAAATCAAATGCATTAGAGGGTGTAGAGGAACTATTTAAATGACAAACTTTAAGATATCCTGTGTTCAAATAGCATCTGGTCCTAATATCGACGCAAATTTGATAGAAGTCGGTAAGTATATTGAAAGATCGAAAACATTAGGAGCTGATATTATAGTGTTACCTGAAAATTTTGCATTAATGGCTGAAAAAGATTCGATATATTTGGATATAAAAGAAGATTTTGGAAAAGGAAAAATACAAAATTTTATAAGTGAGCAAGCAAAAAAAAATGACGTTTGGATTGTTGCTGGCACTATACCAATAAAATCAAAAAATAAAAATAAGGTTTTTTCAACCTGTATAGTTTTTGATAATAAAGGAGTTATTGCATCCTCATATAACAAAGTCCATTTATTTGATGTTGATTTAACTGAGACAAATGAAAAATATAGGGAGTCTGATATTTACATACATGGCGACTCCATAACTGTTGTTGATACACCTTTTTGTAAAATTGGGCTATCAATATGTTATGACCTTAGATTTCCTGAGCTATTTAGAAAATTATCAAATGAAAACGTTGATATTGTGTGTCTTCCAGCTGCATTCACTTCGGTTACTGGTAAAGCTCACTGGGAACATTTAATAAAATCTAGAGCTATAGAAAATCTTGTGTATTTTGCAGCTAGCGCACAGGGCGGTTATCATGTTAGTGGTCGAGAAACTTATGGTAATTCTATTATTGTTAATCCATGGGGAGAAACACTAGATATCATAAAAAATAAATCTGGAATTATAATATCATCGATAGATCTTAAAGCTCAAGCAAAACTTAGAAAAAACTTTCCGTGCTTAAATCATAAGAAATTTTAAGTATATTTAATAGGGTGGTCGAGAATAGTGCCGTCATGGACAACTTTATCATTAAACAAGTTAATTCTTTTTTCTTCAATAAGCTTTAGAGTGTGAAAATATAATTTATGCTCCATAGGTAGGAGTTTCTCAGCAATGGAGCTAGAATCATCGCTATCTTCAACTGGTAAAAGGCACTGCGCAATAATTGGTCCACAATCAATATCGCTTGTTACGAAGTGAGTCGAACAACCATGTATTTTATCCTTATTTGCAATTACTTGAGAATGTGTATCTAGCCCTTTGTATTTTGGAAGTATTGAAGGGTGTATATTTATTATATTTCCATGATATGAGTTAATAATATGATTTGGTAGTTTATGCATATAACCGCATAAAACTAATAAATCATTGTTTTCTGGATCTAAAGTTCTCTCTAAATCAATATTATATTGCTTTTTGTCTTTATAACTTCTTATATCTACTATTTTAGTATCAAAGTTTTGTTTTTTTATCAATTTAATGCCTAAAGCATCCTTATTATTACAAACTATACTCTTTAACTTAAAATTTAATTTTTTTTTCATAATTAAATTTATTATGGAATTTGCGTTAGAACCACGCCCTGAAAAAAGTATACTTAATGAAATCATTTTATATATTTATGTATTCTACGGTTGGTTTACCTTTCTTATTTATTATGCTTCCAATAACGTGAGATTGTAGTTTAAAACTTTTAAGTTCTTTTATTATATTATTTGAATCTTTTTTACTAACTACTAAAGCCATTCCAATTCCACAGTTAAGAACTCTAAGCATCTCTTTATTATCAATACAGCCTTTTTCTTGTATATGTGTAAATATTTTAGGTATTTTTAGCTTTTTAAAGTCTATTAGGATACTTTTATTTATAGGGATAACTCTCGGTATATTTTCAGTTAACCCTCCGCCAGTAATATGTGCAATTGCTTTTACTTTTTTGAATGATTTTATCTTTAAAATATCTGTATAAATTTTTGTAGGTCTAATTAATAATGAACCAAGTTCTTGTTGACCAATCATACTTTTTAGTATTATTTTTTTTTGTTCTAACATATGATTAATTAAAGAATAGCCATTTGAATGTAAGCCATTTGATTTTATACCAAGTATACAATCATCTTGATTTATATTTACTTTAGGAAGTAATTCTTTCTTTTCAGCTATACCGACACAAAATCCAGCAATGTCAAAATCGTCATTATTATACACCTTTGGCATTTCTGCTGTTTCTCCGCCAATCAAAGACATTTTACTAATTTCACAACCTTTTGCGATGCCTTTGATTACATTAAAACTTTTATTTTCATCAAGTTTACTTGTCGCATAATAATCTAAAAAGAAAAGTGGTTTTGCTCCTTGGGCAACTATATCATTAACACACATCGCTACTAAATCTATTCCAATGGAGTCTAATTTTTTTAACTTAATTGCTATCTTTAATTTTGTTCCCACGCCATCTGTTCCTGAAACTAAAACAGGATTATTATATTTTAACTTTGAAATGTCATATAATGCCCCGAAACCACCAATGCTTCCAATAACGTTTTTATCGCAAGTTTTTTTTGCAATGGGTTTTATTTTATCGATTAATTTATCCGCATTCTCTATAGAAACTCCAGATTTTTTATATGTAACCTTTTGATTCTTAACATTATTATTTTTTTTCATCTACAGTCTCAATTTTTGTTAATTTATTTATTTTTATGTCAAAATACATATATGGATTATATACCAAATATTATAAGTGGATTAAGAATTTTATTAATACCTATATTTGCATTATTCTTAATCAACAATGATTATTTGATAGCATTATATATATTTCTAAT
>ERZ802830.2908-NODE-2908-length-15020-cov-14.9816_pt1 | contig 15020 bp, 9 predicted proteins | sample MGYA00345654_ERZ802830 | MGnify/ENA primary metagenome ERZ802830 (study PRJEB30503, sample SAMEA104212375) | marine metagenome | biome: Westerlies Biome; feature: [SRF] surface water layer (ENVO:00010504) within the epipelagic zone...; material: water... | reverse complement strand
CGGGCAACAGGCTCCCTGCAATGAAGCGGTCACGAGTATCAGGATCAAAATCTTCAGGTCGGCTATGCAGCCTCGTATGATGGAGTGCTGCGCCTTCGACGTTAGTTATCAAAAATGCGGCGCTACGGCCAGCTTCTGCAAATTGAAGGTTGCAACGCTCAACGGAAAAGCCGTCATTTACCAGTGCTTCTGCAACATCGCTGACTGCCTTGTTTGCCTCTGGAAATTGAGGATTTGCAAAGTAGCCTTCCAAGATTCCTATCCGCAATGACTTATCAGTTGCGGTAGCGGCATCTGCCACGAGCTCTACGTCTCTAGAGACACAAGCATGATCGGCTTTGTCATATCCCTGCAGGCAGTCATAAACCACGGCTAAATCGTTGCAAGACTGAGCCAAAGGACCAACGTGATCCAAGCTATCGCAAAACGGATAGGTCCCCGATCGGGGCAGACGCCCGTAAGTTGGCTTGAGACCAAAAATTCCGCATAGCGAAGCAGGGACTCTAATGCTGCCGTTCGTATCGCTGCCCAAGGCTACCGGCACCATACCGGCGGCTACTGCGGCAGCACTTCCAGACGAGGAACCGCCGGCCATTCGTGTTGGATCCCAGGGGTTTCTGCAATTCCCATAGTGCACATTTTCGCCGGTAAAGTCGTAGGCGTATTCACCCATGTTCAAGGCACCGACCAGAATTGCGCCGCGTTTTTCCAAGCGCTTAATCAATAGCGCGTCCTCGACAGCCGCAACATTTGTTTTATTAATTTTGCTGCCCGCTAACGTAACTTGGTCTTGAACATCAAAAAGATTTTTTACCCCAAACGGCACACCCAGCAAAGGCAGGGGATCCTCGTTCGATCTAGATTTGTCCAGAAAACGCGCCCGTATCCGCGCCCTCTCGTGCAGAACCGAGGTAAATGCGTTGATACTGCCGTCTAAGCGCTCAATCTTTTCGAAAACGGATTCAACTACCTCTTCAACCGCGAAGCTTCCGTTCTCTACTTTTTCAACATGATCTCGTATTCCCGCCCAGGGCTGATTTACTTGATCAGACGCACTTTTTGACATGATGGTTTTGGTTGCCCCAATTGGTAACTAGAACTAATGATCTCCCGCCTCTGGCGAGAACGTCGGCGCAATATCTGAGCAGTTGGCATCGCTGGGAGCCGAAAATACTTTTATTGCCATCAATTTGGCAATCTCTACATTATCGATCACCCCTTGACGGTATTCAGCCTTGATGTTGAAGCCCATCGCTTTGGCCGCAAAATCCGTAAATTGATCGCAATCGAAGCTTTCAAAATTACTTTTTCCTTGTTCTTTTTGATCCAAGGTATCTTCCTGAGTTTAGTGGTAAGTCTCGATAGCACATCGTAAGAACGAGTGCCTGTCACCGAAACTTATACATCATCCGTAGCACAATACGAAGCCAGCCAAGCCAGGGATAGAGCGGATTTGCAAGAAATGTGAAAAGCTTATGCCAAATCCTGGCCCTCTCGCGGCAGAGAGTACTTGAGTTTTCTGGCTTCTTGCACTTCGACGGCAACCTGCAATAGGTTAGAGCGCTTATCAATATTCGTTAACGAACAATAAGATCACTATTTGCCAATGAGACACCTTAACCGAGCAAGTTCCCCCACCTTAATCTTTGGTTTGGAAGACCGCCCTCCACTCCTGCGCTCGATCTTGGCCGCCATCGCTCATCTTTCAGCAATTGTTGCAAGTATTATGACAGCGCCTTTGTTGCTGGCGGGGGTTATCGGCCTGGACGAACCTGCCACCCGCTATGTAGTGAGTGCTTCGCTGTTCATCTCAGGCATCGCGACTTTTGTGCAGGTCTATCGCTTTGGATGGGTGGGATCGGGGTTATTATCTGTCCAAGGCACGAGCTTCGCTTTCATCGGGCCAATGGCTTACGCCGCGACTACCTTCCCTGTAGGAACCTCCAGCGAGGAAATAGCAGGCGTACTGCTAGGCTCCTGCGCGGTAGGCGGCGTTGCCGTCGCCATAGCGGGCACTTTTCTGCAACAAGTACAAAAGATCATCACTCCAGTAGTAGCGGGGACTGTGGTTTTTTTATTGGGTATCTCTCTGATCATGTCCGCTGCCACCAACTTGAATCGAATACTTGGCGCGACGGCTTCCTCAGAGTTCTACCTCGTATGCACGGAGATAGGACTGACCTTTTTGGCGATACTGCTTCTTTCGAGAGCCAAGCAACCCTGGCTGCGCCTGCTGAGCATACCGATTGGCATAGCCGCAGGCTGCGCGGTGGCATTCCTCGCCGGCAACCTCCAGTGGAATCCCGGCGACAGCCTAGAAATCTTTTTTGTTCCGGAGTTTTTTCGGTTCGCACTGACCGTTGATTTTTTAATGCTTGCGATTTTAATGCCGATCTTTGTGGTGTCGCTAACGGAAAGCATCGGGGATCTCACGGCAACAAGCTCCGTATCGCGGCAACCAGTTGAAGGCGTGGAATATGGCCAGAGACTGCGGGGCGGGATTGTCGCTGACGGGGTTAACACAGTGCTTGCTTCCTTATTCGGTTCATTCCCCAATACGACATTCAGTCAAAATAATGCAGTTATTCGCATTACCGGCGTAGCGAGTCGACGAGTCGGTTTAGTGCTGTCACTGCTGCTGATAATGATGGGTAGCGTACCGTTAATAAGCGCTGGTTTTCTACAAATACCGGGCTCGGTCATCAATGGCGCTACTATCTTCCTCTTCGGAATGATTGCAGTCACGGGTTTCGGCCTCGCTGCCAAAGCGGACCCCGTGTCTGGTTACAAAGTTTTAATAGGTTCCAGCCTGTGTGCTTTTTTGCTTGCTGGATTGCCCAGACTTCTGGAAATGTTATCAATCACACTGCCTGAGTATGCAGCCATCATTATGGGCTTCCCTGTCGCAACGGGAATCGTGATCGCAATTTTGTTCACGCGAGTCTTTCAAAATTAGTCCCTAGGCAAATTTATCCATCGCGCGCCTCATTAGGGGGCATCCAGAGCAAAAAGGTTTATCTTTGCACCGTTAGGATGCTCGGACTAGCGAGTTAACTGTTTCTCATTCTCAACCCAAGGCGCAGAGGCTCGCTACCTCGCAGTCGCCAGGCCGGCCTTTGTTTCGGACCGAAAGCCCCGCTTTTGGTATCAACCTTGCATGTTTTGTAATTGACCTTGCACCAAAAGAGGTGTGTTTGATCCACGTTTTATCGTGCGTAAGCGTTTAAAGGAGGCCAAATGTCCACGAGAACTATATCCCTGATCACCGCTATAACAGCTTTCACCGCCGCCTCGTTGTTTCCTGCCGTAGCGCAGGCAGCCGAAGACGAGGATGTTGCAGAACTTGAGGATTTTGTCGTTTCAGAAATCGTCGATGACCTATCGCTTCTTCCAAGCGAACCGTCAGAGGGCGCGTTTGGCCTCAGCCTTTCACTTTTAGAAACCCCCCGATCCGTCACCGAGGTCAGCTCAGACTTAATAAAAACCTATGCACTGCGGAGCGTCGACGATCTGGTTCGTCTGACGCCCGGGGCATTCACAAGCTCCTTTTTTGGTATTCGTGGCGCGATGGATATCAGAGGTGAGGCCGCCGATAACTATTTTCGTGGGTTTCGTCGTGTCAATAACCCCGGAGCTTTCAATACCATAGTTCGAGGCGCCCACTCTTTGGAAATTCTGCGGGGTCCAGTGTCGCCGCTCTATGGTAGCGGTAGTGTTGGCGGACAGCTGAACTATTCCCCGAAATCAGCAAAGAGCGATACCGCCAAATACATTAGCGGACCGACCGGTAGAGTTGACCTCACGTTGGGCTCGTACAACCAACGCATCCTTTCAGGAGAGTACGGAATGCCTTTCACCGTCGCGGGCAAACAAGCAGGGTTGTACGTATTCGCTGAAGCCGAGGACTCGGAGTCTTTCTACCATGGCTACGCGCCCTCGAGCGAACTAGTGCAAGTAGCTTTCGATGTAGATTACAGCGAGTCGACGTCGATTGAATTTGGTGTGCAGCACCAAACCACAGACAGTATCCAAGTCCCAGGCTGGACGAGGGTAACTCAGGATCTGGTAGACAACGGCACCTACATAACCGGCACTCCAGATTCGCGAAATGTCGCATCCAATACGATCGGAGCTGACCGACTGACCCCGCAGGAATCGGGCTTCGTTACACCTTTTGCACCATTTTTTATCAACAATTCCTTTAGCGGCGTGACCACTTTCTGCGGCAATAGCACGGCGCAGGGCCTTACCTTCACCTTCAAAGGGCAAACTCAAGATGTCTGCGCTTTCAACCCCGTAAATCCGATCACCAATGTTGGCACGGCTAAAATAGACCATAGAACCACATTCATCGATTCGCTGGACTTTGCTGACACGACCGCGACCACCGCATATTTCGATGTGGTCACGAATTTCGACAGCGGTACCGTATGGAAAAATCAGTTTTTCTACGATTACTTGGATCATACAAAACATCAAAGCTGGGGATTCACAGCCTTGTATCCCGGCGCCGAAGTTATGGAATTCAGGTCAAGTTTGACCCGAACCTTCGAAACTGACATAAGCTCATCCACTACCGTTATGGGCGCCAGCATCAGAAAGGAGGACATGGACCACAAAGAGGCTTGGTTCGACGAATTTTTCGATCGCAGAGACATGTTAGTCGGACCGACCCCCGACGACAGAATAGATTGGGCGGTGGTAAACCCATGGGCCGACGCGACGATTCTTTATGATGAAGACGGAAATGTGTCCGGCCTAGACGGAACGGTTAGAAGGAACTTTAACGGCGAGCAAAAGAGCGTTCTGTACAATGCAGGCGCTTTCTTCTTCACGGACACACAAATCGGTCCTATCAAGGTACTGGCGGGCGCGAGATATGACAAGTTCAGCGCCACATCTCGGGAAGATGCGAAAACCTTGCTCGGGCTTCCCTTCGACTCTTCAGGGATCCACCGGGGTGACAAGAGTGCTACCAGCTATAACCTCAGCGTATCCTACAACGCGGGCAACAGCTTCATCCCATATATCACCGTCGCAGAATCGAACAGCCTTAGCACGAATCAGCTCGGCGGCATTCTACCTGGTACTGTAGATGACGGCAGTTTCGTTCAGGGGTCCGAAATAAAAGAGGCCGGCTTGAAGTTTAATGCTTTAGACGGCGGACTTTACGCGGCACTCGCATACTACGATCAGGAGAAAACGTACAGAGATGCGCAGACCCAAGCGCTGGTTGCTGTGTTTGGAAAGGGCTTAGAGGGCGAACTCCGATTAGTCCTAAGCGAATCATTCTCTCTTGCGGCTACTTTCACGAAAAGCGATACAACAGAGATCAGCGATGGTGCTCTGGCCGTTATCAACCTCGAGCAATTCGCACAGCAAAACGGCATGCAAGCGACTGACTTGTACGGAGGCCGAGTGGCAGGCAGTCGGGGCACCTTCATTGGTAGTCAGGTCGAGGTGGATCGAGGCGGACTACCGGACACAGTCGCGAGTGCTTACGCCAGCTACTCTATGGCGTTTGGAGACGCCAAAGCGATTGCTAGTCTTGGTTTCACCTATGCAGACGAAACTTACATGGACGTAATGGAGTCCGTGTTGCTCCCGTCCTATTCCGTTTGGACCGCTTCTTTGAGCTATCTATCGGGAAGCTATGAAATTATGGCAACCGTCAACAACCTCACTGATGAAAAGTATTACACGTCTGCTGACCTGTTCGACTCGGTGGTTGTTAAACCTTCTGAAGGTCAAACCGTGTCAGTGATTTTGAGTTACAAATTCTAAAGTTTACTTTAGCAACGTGCGCAGCGATTTCACTCTGAAACGCTGCCGCACGCGCTGAAGATAACACTGGATCAGGCTGCTTGAGCAAAGAGTTCGTAAACGGCATCCAGCGCACGTGTATCGACAAGCGACTTTGCGTCCGGCAGGTCAACAAGCCCCCCGGCACGGAGAGAAGGATACATTTCTCGCTCCATGATGCCCGCATCTACCCAGAAAAGTCCTTTTTCGCGCGTCAGGTCGCTTTCCATGTACTCCGCTTGAATCAGATTTTGTCGCATTTGCTGATCTCGGTTTAACCCAAGGTCCCTGCCATATTCATTCAGTACTAAATCTACACCAAGACCCGGATTCTCAAAGTTAGCGCGCCAACCCTGAATCGTACCCGCTAAAAATTTCACCGCCTTTTGAAAATTTTCGTCTAGAAACCGGCGATGGCAAAAAAGCATGTTCGCGTAGCCATGAAGCCCCAAATCGGCCCAACTCGTAAAGAAATAATCAATATTCGGTTTCATCCCGTACTCTTTTTCGAGCGTAATCGGCTGATTTACCGCAAACCCTGAATACGCATCGCCCTGATTTTCCACGAGCGAAGAAACCGAATATCCAGCTGGCAGATAAGTGTATTCAAGCGGTAACCCAGCAAGCGTTAAAGCGGCGTCCACGCTCGTTTTAACGCCTTCCTGACCGAGGAAACGGCAACCTAACAAATCTTCGGCCCGCCGAACTGGCCGATTGGCCAGCGATATCACACCGCCAGGTGACCGTTGATATTGCGCTCCGATAATCACGAAATCGTTCCCCAGGTTAACAGCCTCAATAAAGCGACGAAGGTCGTTATCGAAACCCAGCTGAGCAGCTCCCGCAGCAACGCTCACTGAGGGCATAGGCGCATTTGGCCCGCCGGGCAGAAAGACCGGCTTTATGTTACGGGCGCCGTAGAAGTTTTTATCCTCGGCCACAAAAAGGCCCGCATATTCAACGTTATTTATCCAAGCGAGGGCCACCCGCAACTGCGACGAGGCGGAAGACGCCGTTTCTTGACTACTACAACCGTGCAGCAGGCCCGGCACGAGGGTTGCCCCGCCAAAGACTTTAACGAGTCCAGGCATGCTCATCGAAAGAGCCCCGATTCGCGCCAGCGCGCGCCGCCTATTGATTAAAGAATCACTGCTGTTTTCTTTCAAAGTATGCCTCAATCAACCCATCGTGAACGGTACTTTTGCTCGACGGCACTTGCCAGAAGGAAGAACCCTACTGACAAGAAGCATGATATCAGCGCAGCGGTCCAGGAGACGTCCATTCGCAGGGTGCTACGCGCGCTCGTCATTACGTATCCTAAGCCCTGCAAGCCCATCAAAAACTCGGTTACCAGAGCCACTAAAATGCAAGTAGGCGCCAGTAACCTGACGGAGATTAGAAGACTAGGCATCGCACTAGGAAGTGCTAGATATCGAAAGAAACTTAGCATCTTTATTCCTTTAGGCCGGCAGTTGAGCGATGCAAAGAAGTCACGACGCGTACTATTGGCGCTTTCTAAACCAGAGAGAAAAAGTAAATAACACGGGAAGAAAGTGAGTATAGCCGTGATCATAATGACTGAGTGACTACCGTAGCCAACTAGGCGCACGATAATTGGAATAATCGCAACGATTGGAATAGAGCGAAAGAATAAGCTCATTGGCATCAGTAAACCGTTAAACAAGGGCGTCGCCCAGGATAGAGAAGCTACGGTAATTCCAACCGCGATGCCAAGAATCAAACCACCGATCGCCGAACTCAGAGTGTGCCAAGCGTGAAGCATGAAATATTCGGGGTCCGACAGAAAAGCAATCCCCACCTGCATGGGCGACGGCGCAACAATCGAGTTGTAATCATTCACCGTGACAAGAGCTTGCCACGAAACCAACAGAATCAATATGGCCCAGTAACGAAAAAGAGCGTTGAAAAGCCAAGCGCGCATCAGACGTACCGCCTAAAGAGCAACAGCCGGATCACAGTGATGAATAGGAAGCCCGCAATAGTCAGCAAAGTTCCAAACAATGCGGCACTCCAAAGCAGCTGAATTTGAAAATTTTGCATTGCACTCACCAATATGACGCCGAGGCCGCTTCCAGAGCCAAACCATTCGCCGAGAATGGCGCCTAAGACCGCCGCCGTTGCGCCTAACTTTAGACCGTCGAGCAAACGAGGAACGGCGGCCGGCAGTTGAACAAAACGAAGCTGATTCCAGCGCGACGCGCCAAATACGATCGTAACGTCTCGCTGAATTGCGGTTGTTTCTTCGAGACCGGATATAGCGGCGACAAAAAAAGAGAAAAAAACCGAAAGTGTTGCGATAGCGACAGGAGTGGCTCCTTCGCCCACTGTGATGATCAAGAGAGGGCCAAGGGCTATAAGCGGCAGAGCATTAACGAACGTGGCAAATGTCGAAAGCCCCAAGTACAGACGAGGAATCAGAAACCCGAGGATAGCGAGCGAGGCGCCAATCAGCGTCCCTAATAACAGCCCGAAAGTGGCGTTAATACCAGTAACGGCTGCATTTCTAAGCAACAATTCAAGGTTGGGCCGCGAATTTAGATAATCAAATATCGACGAGAGCGGCGGCCAAGTACTGCCTAGCCATCCATAATTGCCTGTTATTTCCCAAGCTGAAATCATGATCACCACGCCGAAAAACCATCGCATGTGGCGGAGGTTGTCTTTCACTAGAGCAGGTTTGTACAACAAATTTCATCCAGTCGCGCAGTCACCGATTCAACTAAACCCAAAAAACCCTCTTCGCGCGAGGTCTGCAAGGTTCTCGGTCGAGGCAGCGGAACCGGGTACTCGGAGATAACAGTCCCGGGATTCGGCGACATCATCAATATTCTATCTGACAAAAAAACAGCCTCTTCAAGGCTATGGGTGACGAGCACCGTCGTTGTGGGCTTGTTTGACCAGATTCGCTGAAGCTCCTGATTCATCATCCGTCGAGTTACCGCATCTAGCGCACCAAAAGGCTCATCGAGAATTAATAGATCAGGCTGTAAAACAAGCGCGCGAGCAATACTTAAACGCTGTTTCATGCCACCAGAGAGCTGCGACGGTCTAGCTTTTGCAAATTCAGACAGCTTTACAAGATGCAGAAGTTCCTCGACCCGCTCAAGGTCGACCGGCAAACCTGCCAGACGAAAAGGCAAGCTCACATTCTCCCCAGCGTCTAACCAAGGCATTAAGCCATGCTCCTGCATTGCCATTCCAACACGCTGCTGGGCTATTAGTTGGCGAGGGTGGTCATGTCCCACCTTAATCGTCCCGTCACTCGGCTCATCCAATCCTGCGATCATGCGAAGCAAGGTGCTCTTGCCACAGCCCGAGGGGCCTACCAGCGCAACAAACTCGTTTTTATAGATTTCAAAACTGACGTCGTCTAGCGCATCGACGTAGTCCGAACGACTCAGCTGAAAGCGTTTACTGACGCCATCAATTTCGATGAAAGGCTCCGCCGCAGACACGGAAAAAGCCTCCTCCACAGAGGAACTTAAAGTTTCTTTTTGGAATTCAGCCACGCTCGCTGAATATCCAGCAGGTTACCGGGCCGCGTTCTTGTAAAATTCCCCTATCCCATGCTCCCGCGGCAAGTATCGACCTCCATACCAAGAGCCGCGCACGTGGCGGCGCCGCCCGGCCAGGCCATCTGCCGTTCCTCGAGCAGCCGAATGCCAAAGTTTATAATCGTGCAAAATGACGTCGCCGCGTTCTGCGAAGACCGGGACCTCTCCGGGAACAGCGCCGAAAGCCCAGCTGCCGATCTCATCTCGATCTATTTCCTTCAGATGTGATCCAGGCACGACCCTTAGAAAGCCATTGGCCGGCGACGTGCTGTCGATATGGACAGTAAATGCGAAGCTCGGCCAGGCTACGCTCGCCTCATCAGAATTAAAATCCGAGTGCCAGCCTATGCGCGAATACTTCGACCCAGCATCCGCGCGCGAGTCCTGATAAACAACGCCAAAGCGCGCATAGTCATTCAACCAAGGTTCCTTAACAGCGAAAACTCGCCGGGCGACGTCTTTATAAATTTGCATGCTAGCGGCCTCGGCGACTGCAGCAGACAAATCAGAACAATTGATTACGTAATGCCTGTAAGGCTTGCCGTCAATCAAGGCTCCTGGTTCATCGAGAAGTCGGGACCCAAATTTCTCATCCAACTCACCATCGACAAGCTGACTTTGAGCCAACGATAGGTCTGTTTCGATTTTTCCAAGTGTCGCTTCCGATATAAGCCCCTTTAAAACAACATACCCGAACTGCTGGTACGCTTGGGTCAAAGCTTCTATATCTACGGATTTTGAATCAAATTCCATTTCGAGTACTCAAATATAACTTCTATTTTGGTTCATGGAGGCACGTCAAAAGGCGGTATGCAAAAACTGATTAATCGCCATACAAAGGGTTTTTGAAAATCACGTCGGACGCCGCATTGAATTCCAAATTTTTCTGGAAATTAAACAGTAGCTCGCCATAAAAGATGCTTTCTGATCAATCACTTATGCTACTTTGAGGACGAATAGATCGCAAGCGTATAGAACCCTCTAGAGGCGTTTTTAGACGCATTTTTCCGTCGTTAACGCGAACTTGTGTACCTAGAGCTGAGTGGGTTGACGCACCCTCTTAGATTGCGAATTGCCTAGCTTGGCGGGCGGCCAAAGTCGACCACGACGCATCGACTCAAACCAGCGCTGGCAATCCGTGGCCAGTTAAAGCAGAACTCCGAAAAGCGATTGGTATTCGCTGGTCTTATTCTGCTACTCCCTCGATCGAAATGAATTCGCCATCGTTTGTTCGTATTACTTTGTGCGTCGAAATAACCGCGTCTGGCGAGATCCCCCCCAGAATATGCGGGTAAAGCTCCTCGTTGGAACCTTCGAAATCCGCGGGCTTATCGCCAACCGGCGCTGTTCCCTCAAATACCGTTTCCACTCCAGTCGCTCTTAGGCTATCTACCGACATACGGAGACAAAGCCAATCTCCAACCACGCCCTGGTAGAAGTGATTTGCTACCGTCAAAAGCTTTTCAGGGTTGGCAGTTCCATGGGTAAACCCGTCTTGTTGATACGTAGGAGGGTAATATATCCGGTCCGGAGTAGTCTTCGCAGCCTCCCAAAGATCCGCCTGAATCAGATGAAACACATAAGGGTGCTGTTCTTTCATATTCTCACCATCCGCTGCCACGTTCATCCAAGGTAAAGTCGCGAAAACCGCTGCCAAGACGAAAGTAAGTTGAATTTTTAGCTGCATGATTTTTCCGATATCCCCAATGCTCATAACATACCAAAAATACCTTTGAACGGTGTGAATAACAGATCGGTTATCCGCAACAAGGCCCGCCCACGTCGCATCGAGATGGAAAAATCGCTAAAAAAATGGACATTAAAATTGGCATCTGGATTACAAATCCTGGGGCTACGAAATGCTGCCTGTTACCTGAGTTTTTAGATGGTGCTAGTTTTGCCCGAGCTCACCGAAATTTTAGTACAGCCGGGCATTTATATTGGCAAATTTTCCTGTACCGTTTACTCAAGATCCTGTGCTTTTTACTAAAGCACAAAAATTCAAAAAATTACTCCAATTATAAAGCCGGATAACTATTTCCCTATGTTCCAATCGCTAAATCAGTATTTTGATCTCGACGGAAACGGCACAACTGTTGGCCGCGAAGTGACCGCTGGGCTGACCACTTTTCTAGCCATGGCATATATCACCGTTGTAAATCCTCTAATTTTGACAGACGCAGGAATGGATTTCGGAGGGGTTTTTGTTGCCACCTGCTGCGCCGCCGCTCTGGGTTCTTTGGTCATGGGGCTGGTTGCGAACTATCCGGTAGGCTTGGCACCGGGAATGGGACAGAACGCATTCTTCACGTACGCCGTCGTTATAGGTTCAGGCCACCCCTGGCAAACCGCACTTGGGGCAGTCTTCATCTCCGGGGTTTTATTCATTCTGCTCAGCATATTGCCCGTAAGGGCTTGGCTCATTAATTCGATTCCCAGAAACCTGAAACTGGGTATGGCGACGGGAATTGGTTTTTTCCTTGCCTTTATCGCTTTAAAAAACGCGGGAATAGTAGAGGCGAACACAGCCACGCTTGTGGGTCTTGGCGAAGTAATCAGTTTCCCCGCGCTCATGGCCTTCGGCGGCTTCTTCGCTATAACCGCGCTGGCGTCGATTGGTTTTAGAGGAGCAGTAATACTGGGCGTTCTTTGCGTGTCTGGAGTGGGCTGGCTAACAGGGCAAGCGGATTTTCTAGGGATTGTCTCTCAACCACCTACAGCTACACCAGTATTCATGCAGCTTGATATAGCTGCCGCCCTCGACCTATCAATGATCAGCGTGATTCTAACGCTTTTGTTAGTGGACGTATTTGATACAGCAGGAACCTTAGTGGGAGTTGCCACGCGCGGGAATCTCGTGGACGAATCAGGTCGCTTGCCTAGGCTGGGGAGGGCGCTGTTAGCAGATTCAAGCGCTACGGCCGCAGGTGCTTTATTTGGCACATCGTCGACAACGAGTTACATCGAGAGCGCGGCAGGCGTAGAGAGCGGCGGCAGAACGGGCCTCAGCGCCGTCGTGGTTGGCATTGCGTTTTTGCTTTGTCTCGTTTTTGCGCCACTGGCCCAGAGTGTGCCGTCCTACGCAGCTGCAGCCGCTCTGCTTTTTGTTTCCGCATCCCTCGCCCAGAGCATTGTCGATATTGATTGGACCGATTTAACGGAATCTACGCCAGCGATTATGACGGCATTGATGATGCCTTTGAGCTTTTCAATTGCAGACGGCATTGGCGTTGGCTTTATTAGCTTCGTGGCGATAAAAACTTTCTCGGGAAGAGTGTCGGAAGTGCCCGTAGCCGTGCACGTTATCGCAGCAGTATTCCTGTTAAAGTTTTTGTTTCTTTAAACTTAGGAAGAATAGCCGAACGCACGCGTGACGCGACTACGTTGTCTATCGTCACTGCAGCTCAACTGCAGTGACGATTTGACCTTGGCCAACCTTGAAAGACTAAAACGTATATTCGATTTTAGCCAGGATATGACGGGGCAGCTCCGGCAATACAATATTGCTACCGAACAAATTGGGGAAATTCGATCGGAAATAGAGTTCATCCGTAAGGTTCTTACCAGTGACTACAACGCTCCAACGCTCAGATTCCCATCCGGCACTCATATTAAACAGCGTATATGAGGGAAGAATGATGCTGTTAGAAAACCCGGACGGAACTGAGTCCACGTCAGCCATACTTGCGCTAAGGCTAAATCCATTTCCGAACGAGTAAGTTCCGTAGGCGGAGAATATATTCTTAGGCATCCCAGCTCGCTTGCCGCCGCTCGCCTGGACACTGACGTTTCCACCATACTGGCCACCAAAGTGGAGTGCAGGGGCGATATTTGGTAGGTCTCCAGCTCCAATAAAGCTGAATCGATCGCCATCGGCCACACTGGCTAGATTGGTGGCCTCGACCTGGGTATAAGTCATACCAACCAAAAGCTGCTCGTTAACGGACCATCGGAGCTCAAACTCTGTGCCCTCCGTTGATACGGCCTGATTGGTTACGATTGATTGAGCTGAGAAGTCCGTTCTTTCCTGTTCATAAACAGACAGAGAAAAGTACAATCTATCATCCAAGAGTTGCCCCTTTATCCCGTACTCCATGAGTTCGGAGGTATCGAATGCTTCGCCGGACGCCACGTTGCTCACGGTAAGCTCTCCGCCTTGCCCTGCTATCACCGTCGCTTGTTCTGATAAGGTGACGTAAGGAATCAAACCTGTTTCCCCAATGTCATAGGAAACACTAAAGGTCCAAGATGTTCCCGAAACATCTCCATCGGCGCTAAGATCCACACAACTCCCGTCAAGGCAAAAGTTGTTCGAGCTAGCCAGGAGGAGTTTATCTAATGGCTGCATACTTTCCATATCGATAGAGTCGTAACGGACACCGGCTAAGACCGACAACCCGCTGTACCAGGTGAGATCCGTCATAAAGCCAACGCCGAGATCCATATAATCGCCAATGTAATACTCCGTATAGTCGTCATGGATTCTCGTCGCTAAAAGGCGAGCGTCTAATGCTGTGCTGGGGCCCGTCAAGTCCCTGCGGTGAAAGTATTCGTTAGTATAGTCGTCGCCGTGCTCGAAATCTGTGTATCTTAACGAGGGTGAGAACTGCACGATCGCCCGCATGCTGTCTCCTTCGAAAAGTTTTTCGATAATCAACTTTTCTTCGATTACATAAGTTTCATGGAATTGCGAAAAGCCATATGCGTTTTCGTTTAGATTTTCGTACGACTCATAAAAGAGTTTATTGGTGATTTCCCAACCAGACTCGAGGCCCATGATGATATCGAAGTATAAGGTCGTTACTTGATTTTCAAGTGTGTCGTCGGAGGCGATCAAAGTAAGTGATGGATCAAGTGTGGTCGTTCCTACCCCAGTAACTAGTGCCATTGGCCCTGTATCTGTAAGCCCTAAATCTTCCGCTGTTGTGGTGTCTCCCGGTTTAAGTCCACCAGGGGTAAATTTGAAAGGGTTGAAGTTCGTAAAACCTACGCCATCTGTTTCACCAAAAAATTCCTGGTGCGAGATTTTGCCATCACCATTCAGATCTAGAGAGGCTGGGGATCCTGTGATATACGTGCCGTTGTCAATCAGGTCCTGCGTTATTCTATTCCAGCCAGCATTCTGCGCGCCTGCGAAATCGTGATACATACCACCAAATTGAAGCTGTACAGTGTCGCTCAAGTCGACATCGAAGCTGGCCTGAATCAGGGACTGCTCTACTCCAGGCGCGTTCTTATAAAAGCTCCCCGAGTTCTCTAGCTCTCCATAAAGATAAAAGCCCATCGGCTTGCCACCAATCTCCGCCGGGCCTCCGATCTCCGCTGTTAGAATACTCTTGTCCCAGTTGCCTGTGGTGTATGACAGCGCACCTGTGTTTTCCGCTATGTAGGCGCCTGTCTCTTCTATGCGCGCTGACTTCGGGTTGAAATTCAAATAGCCGCCAATCTTCGCAGGTCCGTAGATTGGCGAGGCTGGCCCCCTAACAATGTCCACCCGATCAGACGCCCCGATCGGCGTTGGATAATTTCCAGGGTTGTCTAGTCTGCGCACTCCCCTGAAATACGTTTCTCCAGGCGTTCCTCTGACATCAAGACCTCCCGCTACGCCGAAGAAGGATTGCGTGAACGAACCGGGGGAAACCG
>ERZ802830.2905-NODE-2905-length-15046-cov-6.87219_pt1 | contig 15046 bp, 14 predicted proteins | sample MGYA00345654_ERZ802830 | MGnify/ENA primary metagenome ERZ802830 (study PRJEB30503, sample SAMEA104212375) | marine metagenome | biome: Westerlies Biome; feature: [SRF] surface water layer (ENVO:00010504) within the epipelagic zone...; material: water... | reverse complement strand
CAGGAATATCTATGTTACGAGAAGTATTCTTGTAGCAAATTGCTGAAATAAATGAATTACATTCTATTGGAGTTAATACACCTAAAGTATCCGGTAATAATATTCTTTTTACAGGCTTTTTACTTAAAAAATCTAAAAATTCAAATACATATTCTTTTGAGTTTCTCATACCATTACTCCAATCCTCAAGATAAACATTAGTTTCAATCTGATTACTAATAGCATAATTGATAGTTTGCTCAACTTCATTAAAATGCTCATCAGGAGTCTTTTTTAGCTGATGCTTCAGGTGATTCAAAGATCCTTTAGTTAATAAGTTTTGGACTTTTGCTCCAGCTTTTTTCATCCAATCAATTGAAGTATGATTATCAACAAATGTTAAGATTTCAACGGCTTTTAAATAGCCGTTCCCTTTTGCCCATTTAATTATTCCCTTAACTGCATTAAATTCTCCATCAGAAACTCTAGCAGAGGCTATTTCAATTCTATCAACTTTAAGCTCAGTTAATAATAATTTTGCTAATGTTAACTTTTCATTGGCAGAGAAAGAGACTCCAGAGGTTTGCTCACCGTCCCTTAGAGTAGTATCCATTATTTCAATTGCCCTTTTATTTTGCATTTAGAGGTTGTGCTATATTTAAATAATTGATTTTTTTGCAAAATCTTCTATTTCTGATTTAATATTAATTAAATAATCAATATCATCAAAACCATTAAGCATATTTTGTTTCTTATAATTATTGATTTCAAAACTTTCAACCAAATCAATATTTAAAATAGATATTGATTGATTTGGTAAATCAACTTTAATTTCAGAATTTGGATTCTGATTAATTTCTTGGAATAATTTGGATAAAAAATCTGGAGAAACTTGAACTGGAAGTACTCCAATATTTAGACAATTATTTCTAAAAATATCTGCAAAAAAGCTGGAGACTACACATCTGAATCCATAATCATAAATAGCCCATGCGGCATGTTCCCTTGAAGAACCAGATCCAAAATTTTTACCTCCAACAAGAATTTTACCTTTAAAGTTGGTGTTATTTAAAACAAAATCCTTCTTTACTGAATCGTCTGAATTGTACCTCCAGTCTCTGAAAAGATTGTCACCAAAACCTTTTCTCTCAGTAGCTTTCAAAAACCTTGCAGGAATTATTTGATCAGTATCAACATTTTCAATTTGAAGAGGCACAGCTGTACTTTTTAATATTTGAAATTTGTCGTAGGCCATATTATTTATAATTTTTTTAATTCTAAAAAAGGGTTCTTGGATCAGTAACTTTACCGGTTATTGCTGCAGCTGCAGCAACAATAGGGCTTGCTAAGAGGGTTCTTGAACCAGGCCCTTGCCTTCCTTCAAAGTTTCTGTTAGAAGTACTAACAGCATACTTCCCAGGAGGAACTTTATCGTCGTTCATTGCAAGACATGCAGAACAACCTGGCTCTCTTAATTCAAAGCCGGCGTCATTAAGAATCTTTAAGATACCTTCGTCTTTGATCGCTTTTTCAACTTTATGAGAACCTGGTACTAACCATGCAACAACATTTTTAGCTTTCTTCTTTCCCTTAACAATTTCTGAAAAAGCCCTAAAGTCCTCAATCCTTCCATTTGTGCAACTACCAAGAAAAACAAAGTCAATCTGTTTTCCGATCATAGTCTCCCCCTCTTTGTAAGCCATATAATCTAGTGATTTTTTATATGTTTCCTCTTGTCCAGTTTTCGAATTATACTTTGGAATATCTTTCAAAATACTCATACCCATTCCTGGGTTTGTTCCAAATGTGATCATTGGTTCTATATCTTTCCCATCAAAGTGAAATTCTTTATCAAAAATTGCCCCCTTATCTGAAGGTAAATTTTTCCAAAATTCAATTACTGATTCCCAATCTGCTCCAACAGGTGCAAATTCTCTCCCTTTAACATAATCAAATGTCTTTTGATCAGGAGCTATCATTCCACCCCTTGCACCCATTTCTATACTCAAATTACAAACTGTCATTCTCCCCTCCATAGACATTTGGTTAAAAACGTTACCAGCATATTCAACAAAATATCCTGTTGCACCGGAAGTTGATAACTTAGAAATTATGTAAAGAGCAACATCTTTAGGCGTGACTCCTTTGTCTAATTCACCAGTAACATTAATTCTCATGCTTTTAGGCTTTTGTTGCATAATACATTGAGTAGATAAAACCATCTCTACCTCTGAAGTACCAATACCAAAAGCAATTGCACCAAAAGCACCATGAGTAGAAGTATGAGAATCTCCACAAACTATTGTAGCGCCAGGTAAGGTTATTCCGTATTCAGGACCAACAACATGTACTATTCCATTTTTTTCATGCCCAAGACCCCAAAAAGAAATACCATGTTCTCTAGAATTATTTTCTAAGGCTTTAAGTTGGTTTGCAGAAAGTTTATCTTTAACGGGAAGATGTTGATTAAGTGTTGGTGTGTTATGATCAGCAGTTGCAAAAGTCCTTTCAGGATAGAGCACTTTAATTTTTCTTTTTTTTAACCCTAGAAATGCAACAGGACTAGTTACTTCGTGAACCATATGTCTGTCTATAAATAGAACATCTGGTCCGTTATTAATTTTGTGAACAACATGGGAGTCCCAAACTTTATCAAACAATGTCTTTTTCATTTAATCAATATATAAAATGCAAATTTATAAATAATAAAAAAGAATGGTGCGGTTTTAAAAATTTATATTTGATTTATATAACTTGAATTTAAATAAAATTGTCCATTTAAAATACTAAATTAAATTTCTACAAATTTTAAATGAAAGAAATAAAAATATGGTCCTGAAAAAAAATTATTTAATTTTATTACAATTATTTATTATTTTATTTTCAGCACATAGTAATTATTCTCAAGGAGGAGATCTAATTATTCAGCAATATCAAAAAAATAATATTGATCTTGAAAAATTTAAAAAATGGAATTTTGAATTGTCAGTTGGATTAAATTATTTTAATACTATTGATAGGAATTCAAAAGGGAGAATAAATTATGAAATTGGTGGAGTTGTCTATTATATGATTAAAAAAAGTATAGGTATAAAAACAGGAATTGAATTTTTAAATTATTCATATAAATATAATTTAATAAATGATAAATCAATTGATAAATTAAATTTTATAGCTATCCCCTTAAATTTAAGAGTTTTCCTTACAAATAAGTTTATAATTGACTTTGGGATAAGCTTTAATATGTTTATTAAAGGATTAAATTCAGTTGATAATGGTCCTTGGGAAAAATATAATGAGGGTGTTTTTTCAAATAGTATAGGGTTTTTATCTGGGATTCAATATAATTTGTGGCGAAAATTTAGTGTTGAAATAAAATATCGTTATCAAAAAAACTCAGAAAACTTATATCAAAAACAGACAAATAACCTAAAAGGAATAACTTTAGGAATAAATTATCCACTATTTAATAAATTAAATAAAAGATTTTAACTAAAATTTAATTAAAGATATATTCAAGTATCTATGCCCTTTCCTAGGCTGAGATAAATTATGTCTTGAACTTTGATTATACATGATTAAAAATTTCCATTTTCTAGAATGAAAAGAAAATCCAAATTCTATAACTGTCCTAAAAGGAATACTTTGAAGGGTAAATGGTGCATTATCATTAAATAAACTTCCAGAAATCATGTAATCATGAAAGATATATTCAGATTTTATTCCGATATAAACTCCATCTCCCTTTTTCTGGTCAAAAAGATAGTTTTCTAATATAGGTAATACAAATGAATTTCCGAAAATTAAACCAGAACCTAATCCAATTGATGATCTCTGAGTTCCAGCAGATGAAAAAAAATGAGTTTTAAACTTCATGGCTGAATTTAACTTATAACTTTTAAAATAATCCAACAAAAAATTAACATGAAAACTAGCTGGCATTTGATCTGTCCAAGGCATTTCCTCTATTTTTAAAAATATTTTATGATATGTATTTTGAAGTTGTCTTGCCAATGACCCATCTCCAGTAAGACCTGTTTGAATGCCCCATTGCAAAAAAGAATTATTTTTTAAAATTGTTTGTTTTGAAAATTTCAAATACAACCACCCTCCATAGGGGTAATCATATTCCTCTACAGCTTTTGTAAATCTCTTAGAAGGATTAAATATCTTTTGCCCCAATTCCCAAAATATATATTTAGTATTTATACTGTCAGATGAAGTTTTTAATTTACCATATTTTAAAAAAATTCCATTTGAATAATAATGGTCATCTAAAAAATATAAATCATTATCAACTCCTACACCAAAAAATTCCTGAGAAAAAGAATTTCCTAACCCAATGAAAATGAAAATGAAAAATAAATTTTTTAACAAAATTTTAAACCCGTTAATTTTGTAAATTTACTGAACTATATATTTGTAAACATCCAATTTTTTTAAAATTCTTAGTATATCTAGAAATAAAAGAAAATGCAAGATAAAATTCGTATTACTAAAATTTTCAAATTTGAAACAGGTCATGCTCTAAATGGATATGACGGCCTTTGTAAAAATATTCATGGTCACAGCTTTAAGCTTTCAGTTACAGTAATTGGCAAGCCAATTGAAGATTTAAAAAGTCCAAAAAAAGGAATGGTTATAGATTTTAGTATCCTTAAGGAAATTGTAAAAAATCAAATAGTTGTACCTTTTGATCACTCGACTGTCCTTAATATAAACTCACCTCATGTTGAAATCGCAAACGAATTAGAAAAAAGAGGACATAAAATTGTAAGAGTAAATTATCAACCAACATGTGAGCTAATGATTCAAGATTTTGCAAAAAAAATAAAAAAAAATTTACCAAAAAAAATAAAATTATTTTCTTTAAAACTTAAGGAAACTGATTCATCCTTTGCGGAATGGTATTCATCAGACAATGAATTATAATCCTAATTCATCTAAATTTTCTTCAACTTTTTGAGGTTTTAATAGATCTTCTTCTTTATCTGCGCAATCAATTGGAATTGATAATTCTTCTGGTGCACTAAAATCTTCTTTTGAAATACCTAGTTCATCATTTTCGTATACCGATTTCATAAATAAACCCCAAATAGGAAGAGCCATTGTGGCTCCTTGTCCATATGCAATATCTTTAAAATGAATAGCTCTATCCTCTCCCCCAACCCATACTCCTGTTACTAAATTAGGAACCATCCCCATAAACCAACCATCACTCTGATTTTGAGTTGTACCTGTTTTTCCAGCAATCGGATTTTCAAACTTATAGGGGTAACCAGTAACAACATTTTCATATACATAATTGGTTAGATTTGCCCCTTCATGTCTTAATCTTCTTCCCGAACCCTCCTCAGTTACTCCTTTTAATAAATTAAGTGTCACGTATGCCGATTGTTCACTCAAAACATCAGTTGTCTCAGGTAAAACCTCAAAAAGTATCGTTCCATTTTTATCTTCTATCCTTGAAATCATAATTGGTTTAATATAAATACCTTTGTTTACAAAAGTACTGTATGCCCCAACCATTTCAAATAAACTGATATCTGGGGTTCCAAGTGCAATAGAGGGAACAATTGGAATACGGGATTTCACTCCCATTTTTCTAACTAAATTTATTACTGGTCTTGGCCCAACTTTATCCATAAGTCTGGCACTTACTGTATTAATAGAATTAGCTAAAGCGTTCTTTAAAGTTCTAGTTTTACCGTATTTATCTCCAGAATTTTTAGGACACCACGAATCTGTATTTCCATGCTTAAGTGGCTCAATACAATATATTGCATCAGGGAATGAGTCGCATGGAGAAAGCCTCAATTGATCAATTGCAGTTGCATACAGAAAAGGCTTAAATGTAGATCCAATTTGTCTTCTTCCCTGCCTTACTTGATCATATTGAAAATGTTTATAATCAAAACCTCCGACCCATGCCTTTACATGGCCTGAATTTGGATCCATAGACATCATAGATGCTCTTAAAAAATGTTTATAATACCTTATTGAATCAATTGGAGTCATAATGGTATCAATTTCACCCTTTAGACTATATATTGTCATCTGCTTTTTTGTTTCAAATGATTCTAGAATTGCTTTCTCATCAATTCCATTATTTTTCATTTTCCTCCATCTTTCTGTTCTCCTAATTGAATTATTTAATAAAGTATCTATCTGGCCTTCCCTTAAATCAATAAATGGAGCGGTTGGATTTAACTCAATTTCATTTTGAAGAAAAAATTCTTTTTGAAGATTCACCATATGATTTTTTAATGCATCTTCGGCTAATTTTTGTAATCGTGAATCAATAGTAGTATATATTTTTAGACCATCTCTATAAATATTATAACTCGACCCATCTTCTTTTAAATTTTCTTTAATCCAAGTTTTCATAAACTCCTGAAGATATGCTCTAAAATATGTGGCAAGTCCCTCTCTATGTGAATCAGGTGAATATTTAATATTTAATGGCGTTGACTCTAATGAATCTAATTCTTTGTTATTAATGAATTTATTTCTGTGCATTTGATTTAAAACTACATTACGTCTTTTTAAAACTAACTCTGGTCTCCTCAAAGGGTTGTATAAAGAAGAATTTTTTAACATCCCCACTAAAACTGAAGATTCTTGTACTAATAGTTCATTAGGAAGTTTATTAAAAAAAATTTTGGCGGCAGACCTGATTCCATCAGCATTATACCCAAAATCATAAATGTTTAAATACATTGCAATTATTTCATTTTTAGTATATCTCCTCTCTAATTGAACTGACAAAACCCATTCTTTAATTTTTTGGCCAATTGCTTCAAAACTATTTCTTGATCTAACTCCAACAAATAATTGACGGGCGAGTTGTTGAGTGATTGTACTTGCACCTCCTCTTTTACCTAAATAAACAAAAGCTCTTAATGTTGACTTCCAATCAATTCCAGAATGTTCATAAAATCTTTCATCTTCAGTAGATATTAATGCCTCAACTAGATTTTTAGGAAGTTCATTAAAAAATATAGGTGTTCTATTGTCCCTAAAATAATATTTACCTAAAATTTGGTTATCAGATGATATTATTTGTGTAGCTAGATTAGTTTTAGGGTTTTCTAACTGAATTAAATCAGGCATTTTACCAAGATAACCTTTAGCAGCAAATGAAAATAAAGCTATCAAAGCTGTAAAAAAAAGGATAAAACAAAGCCAAAAAATAAAAACTAAATTTTTATATTTTATATTTTGTTTAATTGATCTATTTTTCATTTATCAATCGTCTTATAATCTAAAGTTAAACCAATATCTAAAATTCCATCTAATATACGCACCCCACTAATTGAACCATTTTCCCTAGTTGCCTGAGCTATCTCAATAAAATAAGGACCTTTATGGTTGGGTTTCCATTTTTCTTTCCACCAAAGCCTATTTTCTTTAATGTTTAAAAACCCTTTTCCCATCCACTCACCATATAAATTTGCCATTTTATACTCAAGCGTATCATGAAAAATTACGCTACTGGAATCTCTCAAGATTGCAATCAAAAAAATATTAGAAAATTTGTAATCATTATTATTTCTTAGATCAATAAATAAATTATTTTCTTCAATTTGTTTTAATTTAAATTTAAATTTTACTTTTTCATCGGAAAACCATCCGTACTTAAATGATTTATATTTAACAACATTGTTATTGTCTGAACAATTTAATAAAGTTAAAATAAGTAAAAAACTTATGAATCTTAAATGCATTTTTTGTTATTTAAACTAAATGGATTTTTGACTTTTTAATTTGAATTTTAAATTTTTAGAGCGGCCCTTTTTAAAAATTTTATTGCTATTTTTCTTACCTTTCCTTAAATTTTTTTGTTCCTGTTCAGGTAAATTAATAATTTCTATACATTCCTTTGAACAACAATTTTGCATTTTTAAACGACAAGATTCACATTGTATAAATAATAAATGACAAGATTCATTTGCACAATTAATATGTGAATCAGAGGGACTTCCACATTGATGACAATTTGAAATAATATGTTCTGAAATTCTCTCCGCTTTTCTTTGATCAAAGACAAAATTTTTTCCCATAAACAAATTATTGATTCCTTGATCTTTAACTTGACGAAAATATTCTATTATCCCTCCCTCCAATTGATAAACTTTTTTAAAGCCCTTATATTTCATATAAGCACTGGCTTTTTCACATCTTATCCCTCCGGTACAATACATTACAAGGTTTTTATTTGATTTAAATTTTGAAAATTCTTTTTCAATTAAAGGTAATGAATCTCTAAAAGTATCAACATCTGGAGTGACTGCACCTTTAAATTTTCCAATTTCACTTTCATAATGATTTCTCATATCGATGCAGATTGTATTTTTACGTGAAAGCAGCTCATTAAACTCCTTTGCATTAATATGTTTACCTGATTTTGAAGGATCAAAATTTTTATCAATAATTCCATCTGCAACTATTTTCTCTTTAACTTTAATTGTTAATTTAAAAAATGATTTGTTGCTTTGACCAACTGCGATATTTAATCTTAACTTTTCTAAAAAAGAAATAGATTTAATAAAACTTTTAAACTTTTTAAAATTAATTGTTGGTAAAGACATTTGAGCGTTAATACCTTCTGCTGAAATGTAAATTCTTCCTAAACAGTTTAAATCATTTAAATTAATGAAGAAAAAATCTCTAAAAAATTTAGGATTTTCAATTTTAACATACTTATAAAATGAAAGAGTTATCCTTTTTAAACCTCGGGAATCTATCAATATTTCACTTTCCTTAGAATTTAATTTATTATATAGCTGCATTTATTGACCACATATTTAGTATCTTCAAAATTACAAATAACTATTATCCTTTTAAATATTTTTAAAATTTAAATTTGTTAATAACACATAATTGAAGTTATTATTTATAAATTTTATAAATACTAATTTAGCTTAAAAATAAAATATATTAAATAATGGCAGATTCAAAGCAAGCAAAACTTAAAGCACTACAATTAACTCTTGATAAATTGGATAAAACATATGGTAAAGGCTCAGTAATGAAGCTAGGTGATGAGATAGTTGAACCAATAGAAGTAATCTCCTCTGGTTCTTTAGGCCTTGACTTAGCTTTAGGAACAGGTGGATATCCAAGAGGAAGAGTTATTGAAATATATGGTCCTGAATCCTCAGGTAAAACTACACTTTCTCTTCATGCAATAGCAGAGTGTCAAAAAAAAGGTGGGATTGCTGCTTTTATTGATGCTGAACATGCATTTGACAGATTATATGCTAAAAATCTTGGTGTTGACATTGAAGAATTAATTATTTCACAACCTGATCACGGTGAACAAGCTCTAGAAATTGCTGATAATTTAATAAGATCAGGTGCTATTGACATTGTAGTAATCGATTCAGTTGCCGCACTAACTCCCAAAAGTGAGATTGAGGGCGAAATGGGGGATTCAAAAATGGGATTACATGCCAGGCTTATGTCACAGGCCTTAAGAAAGCTTACCGGTTCAATAAGTAAAACAAAGTGTACAGTTTTCTTTATAAACCAACTAAGGGAAAAAATTGGTGTAATGTTTGGTAACCCTGAAACAACCACTGGGGGTAATGCACTAAAGTTTTATGCTTCTGTACGCTTAGACATAAGACGATCAACACAAATTAAAAGTGTTGAGGCTGAAGTTTTAGGAAATAAAACGAGAGTTAAAGTTGTCAAAAATAAAGTTGCTCCACCTTTTAAAATTGCGGAATTTGATATTTTATATGGAGAAGGTATTTCTAAAATTGGCGAAGTAATTGATCTCGGAGTAGATTATGAAATAATTAAGAAATCTGGATCTTGGTTCAGTTATGGTGAAACTAAAATTGGACAAGGAAGGGACGCAGTTAAGTCCCTTCTGTCTGATAATCCTGATCTATTAGACGAGCTTGAAACTAAGATCACGGAATGCATTAATTCATTAGAATAAACTATTTTTAAAATTAACCCCACAATTTATTTTTATTGATAATAATTATAACTGGAGTCAGTGGAAGTGGTAAAACTACAATTGGTAAAATATTATCAAAAAAAATAGGTGCATATTTTTTTGATGCAGATGATTACCATCCTTTATCAAATATTAACAAAATGGCTAAAGGAATTCCACTTTCTGATATAGATAGAAAGCCGTGGTTAGATTTATTATCTAAAAAAATAATTGCTTGGGAAAAAAAATATCAAATTTCTATTTTAGCATGTTCAGCTTTAAAAGAATCGTATAGGGTGCAACTAAATGTAAATTCAAATAATATTAAATGGATTTTCTTAACTGGATCTTTTACTCTTATAAGAAATAGATTAAAAAAAAGAAACAAACATTTTATGAGAAGTGATCTTTTAAAATCTCAATTTGAAATTTTAGAAGAACCCAAAGAAGCTCTGAAAATTGAAGTATCTTTATCACCTAATTATATTGTTAAAAAAATAATGAATTATATTAAGTAAAATGAATAATTTAAGTTCGTTAGGTATAATTGGTTTGGGTACAATGGGAAGTGCATTAAGTGAAAATTTAATGAATAATAAAATCTCTATATCCGTTTTCAATAGAGAAAATGAAAACGAAAAAATGGTGGTTAAAAATTTTATTAAAAAAAATAAAAAATTCAAATTTTTAAAAGGATACAACGATTTATTTCAATTTATAAATTCTTTAAAAAAACCTAGAAATATAATTTTACTTATCCCTCCAGGGAAAATTATAGATGTTTTAATTAAGGATTTAATTCCAATTTTAGAAAGAAATGACTTAATAATTGATTGCGGCAATTCTTTTTATAAAGATTCTATAAAAAGAGAAAAATTATTAAAAAAAAGTAAAATTGAATTTCTTGACTGTGGGATCTCAGGTGGCGAGGAAGGTGCAAGGAATGGGCCATCTTTAATGATTGGAGGTAATAAAAAAAATTTTAAAAGAATTTTTCCTTTTTTTAAAAAAATTAGCGCAAAAGATCTACAAAAAAATGAATGTTGTGCTCATATGGGGGGAATGGGTTCAGGGCACTTTGTCAAAATGATACATAATGGAATTGAATATGGTGAAATGCAATTAATTGTTGAAACTTTTTCAATTTTAAATTTAAAATACTCTTATCCAGAAATAATACGTTTTTTTGAAAAACTCAATAATTCCATTGACAATTCTTTTTTATTAAAGTCTACTATTTCAATATTAAAAGAGAAAAGATCTTCAGGAAAATATGTTGTTGATGAGATTTTAGATGAAGCTGAAACTAATGGTACTGGGTTATGGGCTAGTGTAGAAGGTCTAAATTTAAATCAATGCAATTCAATTATGATTTCAAGTCTATTAGCAAGAACTTTATCCTCAAATAAAGCATTGAGAAAAAAATATAATTTAGAAAGATCTTCTTCAAAACTTAAAATTGATTTGGATAATATTCAGAAGGCTTTTTATATTTCAAAATGTTTAAATCATTATCAAGGATTTCAAATAATTCATAAGGCAAAAGTTGATTTTAAATGGAATATTAATTTATCTGAAATAGCAAGAATATGGACAAATGGATGCATAATTAAATCTGAATTAATGAGCGAAATAAGTACTATTCTTAAAAAAGATGAAAATTTAATGGATAATTCTAAATTTTTTAATTCAATTAAAAAAGGTGAAGATTCACTAAAAACCATTTTAACTTTTGGAATAAATAGTAATTTAGCTTTATTGTCGTTTTCAGCAGCGTTCAATTATTGGATATCTTTGACGTCAGAGAAATCTAATGCAAATATAATTCAAGCTCAAAGGGATTTTTTTGGTAATGATGGATTTAGAAATAAAAACACTAATTCTATTGTTAGTTTCCCTTGGACCGAATAAGAGTTTTTTAATTCTATTCCAAATCAATTGCTTCTTTGTTTTTTTGTAAAGGATCATTCTTTAATGCATTTAAAATAACTTGCCTGGTGGTTTTTTGGAGATTCTCAATTTTATCATGCTTTTTTTTTGGATAAATTGTCGAAAAAGTTTCAACTCTCAAGTTACCGAGTTTACCGTAATTAGTATGCCATGGGAATTTTCTTTTACAATCTAAAGAAGCCATTGGAACAATTGGAATTTGATGATCAATTGATAATTTAAAAGCTCCCCTTTTAAATTCGTTTAACAATTTTCTATTGTCTAAATAATCCTTCTCAGGAAATATGCAAATACTTAGTCCTTTTTTAATTACTTTATTTGATCTTTCATAAACTTCCCATCTACTTTTTGAGCTTTTCCTATCCACCATTATTGCAGCCCTTTTATAAATAAACCCAAAAATTGGTATTTTAACTAATTCTTTTTTACCGACAAATACAAAAGGATTTTTTGATACTCTTAACATAACAAATGGATCTATATAACTAGAATGATTTGCCACTAATAAAAAAGTTTTACCAATTGGAAGTTTATTTTTAAACTTGGCTTTAACATAAAACCCTGTACCAAAGAGAATAAATGGTGCCCATATATTTCTAGCTATCCAAAAAATATATGGATATCCATTGTTCCATAAAGCTAAAATAGAAAGAATAGGAAATAATATAATAATTGGAATTGCTGCTAGAAAATAAAACCAACAGCGCCATATAATAAGAATAATTTTTCTTAAAAAATATTTCATCTTTCAAAAGTACAGAATTGAAAATAAAATCTAAAAAAGGTAACTTAGTACAAAATTAAAATAATGGCAAGAATTCTTACAGGCGTTCAAAGTACAGGGACTCCCCATTTAGGAAATATCTTAGGTGCTGTTATACCTGCTATTGAACTTTCTAAATCCTCTAAAAACGAATCATTCTTTTTTATAGCAGACATGCATTCTCTAACTCAAATCAAAAATGGTGAAATTTTGAGAAAAAATACAATTAATACTGCAGCCGTATGGCTAGCATGTGGAATTGATACTAATAAATCTGTTTTTTACAAGCAAAGCGATATCCCTGAAGTAACTGAATTAGCTTGGTATTTAAACTGTTATTTTCCATATCAACGTCTGACTTTAGCTCATTCTTTTAAAGATAAATCTAAAAATTTAAAGGATATTAACAGTGGTCTTTTTACTTATCCTCTTTTAATGGCGGCAGATATCTTATTGTATGACGCTGATATTGTACCGGTTGGTAAAGATCAACTACAACATATTGAAATAACTCGTGATCTGGCCATGAAATTTAATAAACATAATGGAGAAACATTTGTTATTCCATCATCTATGACTAATAATCAAACTGAATATATCCCTGGCACTGACGGGGAAAAAATGAGTAAATCAAAAAATAATATAATAGATATTTTTTTAGATGAAAAAAGTTTGAGAAAACAAATTATGAAAATTAAAACTGACTCAATCCCTATTGAAAAACCAAAAAATCATAAAACTTGCACTGTCTTCAAACTTTTTTCTCTTATTTCAAAAAGTTCAGAAATTGAAGAAATGAAAAAAAACTACATAAACGGTGGTTTAGGTTATGGAGATGCTAAACAATTACTTTTTGAAAAAGTTTTAAAATTTTTTAAAGCTCATCGAGAAAAATATAATTATTTACAAAATAACCCTAATCTTGTTATTTCTGAATTAGAAAAAGGATCAATTAAAGCAAAAGAAACTGCCAAGACAACTATCAAAAAAGTGAGAAATAAAATTGGATTTTAACTTTCCAATATTATCATAAAAAAGTTATTTTAATATAATTATATAAACTTTTCTTTTTTATATATTTATGTTAATTAAATTAATTAACAATTAAAGATGGAATTTCTTTCATACATTAAAGAATTAATGTTAAAATATGAATGTCTAATAATTCCAGATTTCGGTGCATTTATTACAAGAGATTTCAAGGGCGGATTTAAATCTGATGAAAACTTATTTTTACCCCCTTATAAAGAAATTGGATTTAATAGTCTATTAATTGATAATGATGGTATTTTAGTTGACTTTATTGCTAAAAAAAACAATATTCCATACACCGATGCTCTAATTAATCTTCAAAAGGAAGTAGACTTTCTTAAGAAAAGATTAAAAAATATTCCAGTCATAATTGATGATATAGGCGAATTGTCAATTAATACTAATAACAAAGTAATTTTCAACCCTTTTAATTCATTCAATTTTAACTTGTATTCTTTTGGATTATCGGCTTTTAAAAAAATCCCTATTAAAATTGATTATTCAAGTTCTAATACTAATAAATCAAAAATTCATTACATGGAAAAATCAAATGAAGAATCTTTTTCTTTCAAACCCGATAAATCTATAAAAAAATTCAACCCATTAAAATATGTGGCTATTGGAATTGTTTCAATTCTAATAATTTCATTTAGTTACTATCTTATTGATGACTATATAGACAAAGAACGCATAATTTCAGCTGAAAAAGGTCAAGAAAAAATTAAAAAAAACGTACAAAAAGCTAAGTTTAATTTGGGTTCAATTTCCCCTGTGGAGATAAATTTAATTACTGAGAAAAAATCATATAATGATGATTTCCCCCCATACAGTGTAATTGCTGGAAGCTTTAGAAATATAAATAATGCTAATAAACTTCTAGAATCTTTAATATCTGAAGGGTATAATGCAAAAATAATTGGGCTAAGCCCTAATGGGCTTCACAGGGTAGCTTATGGAAGTTTTAATTCAAAAAAAGAAGCATTAAACCTCTTTTATTTCATAAAATATACACTTGAGGATGAAGCATGGTATTTTGCAAAAGATTAATAATATTCTAAAGCATATAAATCCACCCTCTAGGATTTAATGGGGTATTTGATTTAAATATACTGAATTTCAAATCAGTTCTTAAAGTTTTCGGATTAGTAAAAACTTTTCCAAGTGGTTGTTTGGCCTCCACCTTTTCTCCTTTTTTAACATAAATTTTTTCCAAATTACTATAAGTTGTAATGTAATTGCCATGCTGGATTAAAATTGTTGGGTTGCTGCCTTTAAAACTTAAGACTGATAATACTTTGCCATTAAAAATAGCTCTAGCAATAGTGTTTTTTGGGGTTGAAATAATAACTCCATTGCTTTGGATAATTGCA
>ERZ802830.2903-NODE-2903-length-15053-cov-9.4634_pt1 | contig 15053 bp, 12 predicted proteins | sample MGYA00345654_ERZ802830 | MGnify/ENA primary metagenome ERZ802830 (study PRJEB30503, sample SAMEA104212375) | marine metagenome | biome: Westerlies Biome; feature: [SRF] surface water layer (ENVO:00010504) within the epipelagic zone...; material: water... | reverse complement strand
GAGATAGTAGAGGCCGACCCCCGCAGAGTAAAAAAACTACGCCTGAGATTGCTAGATGCAATTAAAGCTGCTGAATAAGCCAAAGATTATTTCTTTAATTTTAGGTGGTGTATGTGCGCTAGGAAATAACCCTTGGGCTCTATGGTATTTGAGTATTCTCTCCTTAATCTTGTGGTTTTGGCTTATCATTAAAAATGATAAGCCAAAAAAAATCTTCACAGAAACGTTTAAATTTGGATTTGGGTATTTTTCTATTTCTTTAATATGGATAGTGGAACCTTTCTTGGTCGAGCCATGGATCCATGGTTGGATAGCTCCGATTGCTTTAATAGCTTTACCAAGCTTTTTAGCGTTAACCTGGGCGATATTTGCATTTTTAGGCCATTATTATCTCTCCTATATTGGACTTGTTATAGGTTTAAGTTTGGCAGAATATTGCCGTTTATATTTACTAACAGGATTCCCCTGGGCCACTATTTCATACGTTTTGCTAGATACTAAAGCTGAAAAATGGCTTTCTTTATTAGGACCTTACGGATTAAGTTTATTTTTATTCTTGACCTGTTTTATAGTTGCTTTGAGTTTACAAGTTAGAAAAAAAATCAACGTTCTTTTGGCAATTTGTACAAGCTGCACTTTATTTTTTGTTCCTTATTTTTTTAAAAAAGATGTCTTAAAAAGCTTAGATGTGAGCGTCCGTTTGATCCAACCCAATGCAGTTCAAGAAAAAAAATGGTCAGAAGAATTTGCTCCAATTTTTTTCGAACAGATGATTAAAATGACCGCTCAGGAGCAAAAACCTGATATAGTTATATGGCCAGAAACGTCTTTATATTTACCCTATAATTCAGCGTTTGAAGAACTAGATAAAATGAGGAAGGCTGCAGAGGAAAGCATATTAGTATTTGGAGCTTTAAGATTTGACCAAGCAAACTTTTTAAAAAATTCGCTCATTATTGAGAATAAAAACCAAGAACCCGTTTTCTATGATAAAGCTAAACTTGTTCCCTTTGGGGAATATTTACCTTTCATAAATTTAAAAAGTTATTTCAAAATTTTAGAACGATCAAACTTATTTGGATGGGGGTTCAAACGAGGAAAAGGGTCTGAACTTCTAAGTCTACCCAATGGGCTAAATTTTGTTCCATTGATATGTTATGAAGCTATTTTTTCCAATTTCTTAAAACCTTCGGTAAAAGATGCTGATTTCATTTTACAAATTACAAATGATGCATGGTTTGGGAAGTCAATTGGACCACAACAACATTTGGCACAACTTCGTATTAGAGCGATAGAGTACGGCCTGCCAGTAATTCGAGTAGCTAATACTGGAATTTCTGCGATTATTGACGCGAACGGCAAGGTTATCAAAAATCTTTCAGTGAACAAATCGGGTTACTTAGATTCTTTTATTCCATCCCGTAAACATAGCACAATATATGGACAATTCGGAGATTTTATATTTTTATCATTAATCTTTCTTTGCGTGGTTATTGCATTTCTAAATAAAAAATCTATTAATCGAAAAAGTTTCAGCGAAGAGACTTAGTTTTTAAATCTGGAGATAAAAAATTGGGCAGAAATAATTTTACATTCACATCAGAATCTGTATCCGAAGGACATCCAGACAAGGTTTGTGACAGAATATCTGATGCCGTTTTAGATGCTTTCATCTCAGAGGAACCTGAAGCAAGAGTAGCATGCGAAACATTTGCCACCACGAATAGGGTCGTTATAGGAGGCGAAGTCGGACTTTCTGATAAGAAAATATTAAAAGATTATATGGGTCGAATTGATCAGATTGCTAGGTCATGCATAAAGGATATTGGATACGAACAGGAAAAATTTCATCATCAAACTGTAGAAGTTACGAATTTATTACACGAGCAATCAGCGCATATAGCCCAAGGAGTTAATGCCGGTGCAAATAAAGATGAAGGCGCCGGCGACCAAGGAATAATGTTTGGATATGCGACTGATGAAACTGAAGATCTGATGCCTGCTCCCATCCAATATTCTCACGCGATGCTTCGGCGTCTAGCAGAAGTTCGAAAAAATGGAACTGAGCCAAGTTTAGGGCCTGATGCTAAATCTCAATTATCCGTAAAATATCATGGTGGAATACCAACAAGTGTAACATCTATTGTTTTATCGACTCAGCACCTTGATGAAAAAATGTCTTCGAAAGACGTTCGCTCAGTTGTTGAGCCGTATATAAGAGAAGTGTTACCCGACAATTGGATAACAAATGAAACTAAATGGCATGTAAACCCAACTGGAAAATTCGTTATTGGTGGCCCAGACGGAGATGCAGGTTTAACAGGCCGGAAAATAATTGTTGATACATATGGGGGAGCAGCGCCTCACGGAGGGGGAGCATTTTCTGGAAAGGATCCAACGAAAGTTGACCGTTCAGCAGCCTATGCTGCACGGTATTTGGCTAAAAATATAGTTGGAGCTGGTCTAGCCAAAAAATGCTCAATCCAGTTAAGCTATGCAATTGGGGTAGCAAAGCCTCTTTCTATTTATGCAGATACATTCGATACCGGTATTGTTTCTGAAGAAACAATAGAAAACGCAATCGCTTCATGTATGGATTTAACACCAATGGGCATACGTACGCATCTCGGGCTAAACAAACCTATATACCAAAGAACCGCAGCTTACGGACATTTTGGGCGCAAGCCTGAGCAAGACGGTGGATTTAGCTGGGAAAAACTTGATTTGGTAGATGAACTTAAAGCCAAGTGTAAGTAGATAAAATAACACCTAATCAAAAGTCCGAGATGGAACTTATTGATGTGTAGTGAAATTAATCGTCACAAAAATGGAACGGAATGGCGAAACTTCTATGGCCGTTTTAAAGGTAAAAGTTTAAGTCCCGCACAATCAGAGGCTTTGCTTACTCAGTATGAAAAATATTCTCTTGAAAATATTTCTTGGGACGAAAATCCTCAAAGAAAAAAAATAAAATTGTCCGAAATATTTAGAGAAAAATCGGTTTGGTTAGAAATTGGTTTTGGCGGAGGAGAGCATCTTATTCATCAGGCTAAGCTAAATCCAGATATAGGCTTTATTGGCTGTGAACCGTACCAAAATGGTGTGGCAAAATTAATGGGAAAATTAAGCGCTAACCCTTGCCAGAATATTAAGTTGTATGATGGCGATGTACGAAATATTTTTGATGTGCTGGCCAAGAATTCTATTTCAAAAGTTTTTCTTTTATACCCAGATCCATGGCCTAAAAAAAGACACCATCGCAGGAGATTTGTAACACAAGAATTTCTTGCCCCTCTTTATGAAACTATGAAACCCGGGAGCATCCTAAGAATAGCCACAGATATTGAAGATTATGTAAGGCAAGCTCTTCAAGAGGTGCCAAGAGCGGGATTTCAGTGGTTAGCAAAAGATGCCTCAGACTGGCGCACTCCATGGCAAGATTGGGTTTCAACACGCTACGAGATAAAAGCGTTAAAGGAGGAAAGAACTCCTCATTATCTCACATTTATTGCTTGATTTTTAGATTTAAAACTAAGGTTATTATCAATACTAAAATGTTTCTCAATAAACTTAATCATAATGATTTGTTAATGGACGCTTTTGTTTTCATCAGGTATCAGGTCGTTAGAACAAGCTAAGGTAATAGAATGTCAGGGCTCGAAAAACCTATCCCGATGTCATCCAAACGAGTAACTAATTTGCGCGGCCATGCAGATGTACCTGGGGACAAATCGATATCCCATCGATCATTGATCCTAGGTGCTTTGTCGATTGGAAAAACTAAGATCCATGGCCTTCTAGAGGGTCAAGATGTAATCGACACCGCGAAAGCAATGAGCTCGTTTGGCGCTTTAGTTGAGAAACATAAAAATGGGGAATGGACAGTTGATGGCTTTGGCGTTGGAGGATTTGCTGAACCTCAAAAAGTAATAGATTGTGGAAACTCGGGAACAGGCGTTCGCTTAATAATGGGAGCAATGTCAACATCTGGTATTTCAGCCACTTTTACAGGGGACGCCAGTCTGAACGAACGACCAATGGCCAGAATAACAGAACCTTTAAATCTATTTGGGGCACAAACTTTCAGTCGAAGAAACGGCAAGCTTCCAATAACTGTGGTTGGATCTGAAGCGCCTATCCCAATAACGTATCACACTCCAGTAGCCTCTGCCCAAATTAAATCGGCCATATTATTTGCTGGCTTAAATTCTCCTGGAATAACGACAGTAATTGAAAAAGAAAAAACCAGGGATCATACCGAAAGAATGCTTCAAGGTTTTGGGGCCCGCGTTCTATCTGAAAAAACAAGCGAAGGTAATATAATCAAGCTCGAGGGATATCCCGAGCTCAAGGCTCAAGAAATAAGAGTTCCAAGAGATCCCTCAAGCGCAGCTTTTCCCGTTTGCGCTGCATTGATAACAGAAGGTTCTGATATCCTGGTACCCAATATCGGGCTAAATCCGACACGATCTGGCTTATTCGAAAGTCTCAAAGAAATGAATGCAAATGTAACCTTCGAAAACGAAAATTCTCAAGGAGGTGAGCCAATGGCAGATATTCGAGCAAAGTTTTCACCTAATATGGTGGGAATAGATGTCCCTCCGGATAGAGCGGCAAGCATGATAGACGAATATCCTATTCTTTCAGTTGTTGCCGCCTTTGCAAAAGGAAAAACAATGATGCGTGATGTGCGTGAGTTGAGAGTTAAGGAAAGTGACCGGATAGACGCGATGGCAAAGGGGTTAAAGTCAAACGGTCTTAAAATAGAAGAAGGCGAAGATTGGTGGTCTGTTGAAGGCCGTGAAATAGATGGAGTAGATGGGGGAGGTCTTTGTGAAACCTTTTTAGATCACAGAATAGCAATGTCATTTCTTGTTTTGGGTATGGCCAGCAAACGTACGATTACCATCGATGACAGTAGTCCAATAACCACCTCCTTTCCAACTTTTGAAAGTTTGATGTCCAAAATTGGAGCAAATTTCCAAAAGCTAGAGCCATGAGCCAAACAGTAATAGCAATAGATGGACCAGCTGCCTCGGGCAAGGGAACAGTGTCAAAAGCTATATCGGAAAAATTGCAGTTTAACTATTTGGATACTGGGAAGCTATACAGAGCGATTGGAGCCAAGTATTTGGAGGGATACCCACCAGTTGATGCTGCTCAAAGCCTAGACAGTAATGACTTGGACAAATATGATCTTAAAAAACCAGAAATAGCTCAAGCCGCTAGTGAAGTAGCTTCGATCCCAGAAGTTAGAGCCGCTCTCCTAGAGTTTCAGCGAAATTTTTCACAAAAAATGCCAGGCGCAGTTTTAGACGGAAGAGATATAGGGACAATAGTTTGTCCCAATGCAAAGATTAAAATCTTTCTTACAGCTTCTTTAGAAGCACGGGCTAAACGAAGATTTATAGAACTTTACAAGCATGATAAAGAGATAAGTTTCGAAACGATCCTCAAACAAATAAGAGAAAGAGATAAGCGAGATCAAACTCGTAGCTCGTCACCAATGGTTGCGGCAAGCGATGCCAAAAAATTTGATACTTCAGAATTAACAATAACCGAAGCAGTAGATAAAGTGTTCAGTTATATCCAGACCAAACTTTAATTAGTTGAAATTGAAACTACCAATTGGATAGTGAAAACGAGAAAAAGATAAATTGAAAAACGAAAAATATTCCTTGAACATAGTATGTTTTCATATTACATCGCGGACCAATGGTGAAACTAGAGATAAGCGCACAACCGCGCGTTGTTTTAGCGGGTCGGATTAAACCGGCCCTTTTCGCGTTTTATTTTAACAATTTAATTCAAAGACCAGCGGAACCAACCGCACGGCCAGAAACAATATAATAGAAAAGGAATATGAGACCTCATGGCTCAAAATGCATCAATGGAAGAATTCGAAGCTCTACTGGAAGAAAGCTTTGAAATAGACACACCTCAAGAGAATTCAGTAGTAAAAGGAAAAGTTATTGCGGTAGAAGCCGGCTTTGCAATTGTAGATGTCGGTTATAAAATGGAAGGCCGTGTTGAACTTAAAGAGTTCGCTAACCCTGGAGAAGCTCCTGAAGTTTCAGTTGGTGATGAAGTAGAAGTATTTCTGCGCCAGGTCGAAAATTCAAGAGGAGAGGCAACTGTTTCTCGTGAGATGGCTCGCAGAGAAGAGGCCTGGGATAGATTAGAGAAAGCTCACTCTAGTGAAGAAAGAGTAGATGGCGCCATTTTCGGTAGAGTAAAAGGTGGTTTTACTGTTGATTTGGGGGGAGCAGTCGCATTTCTCCCAGGGTCGCAAGTAGATGTTCGGCCCATTCGAGATGCTGGACCACTTATGGGCATGAAACAACCATTTCAAATTCTTAAAATGGATCGCCGTAGGGGTAATATTGTTGTATCACGCCGCGCAATTTTGGAAGAAAGCAGAGCGGAACAGCGCGCCGAGGTTATTGGTAACCTTACCGAGGGCATGGATGCCGAAGGAGTTGTGAAAAATATCACTGAATACGGTGCTTTTGTTGATTTAGGTGGAGTGGATGGATTGCTACACGTCACAGATATGGCATGGAGACGGATTAATCATCCATCAGAGATACTGACAATTGGTCAATCTATCAAAGTACAAGTTATAAAAATAAATAAGGACACTCATCGTATCAGTCTTGGAATGAAACAACTTGAGGAAGATCCGTGGTCTATAGTTGAGACAAAATATCCTCTCGAATCCACCCATCAAGGGGTTGTTACGAATATAACTGACTATGGTGCATTTGTTGAGTTAGAAGCAGGTGTTGAAGGTTTAGTCCACGTTTCCGAGATGTCTTGGACAAAGAAAAATGTTCATCCAGGTAAAATTGTCTCAACCAGTCAAGAAGTTGAAGTCATGGTACTTGAAATAGATGACGCTAAACGACGTGTCTCTCTTGGGTTAAAGCAAACAATGAGAAATCCTTGGGAAGTTTTTGCTGAGGCGCATCCTGAAGGCCAAGAAGTTGAAGGCGAAGTCAAAAATATAACTGAGTTTGGACTGTTTGTAGGCCTTCAAGGAGATATAGATGGAATGGTCCATTTAAGTGACATTTCTTGGAACGAACGTGGGGAAGACGCGATACAAAACTTTAAAAAAGGAGATATAGTTAAAGCAGTAGTATCGGAAGTCGACGTCGAGAAAGAGCGAATAAGTCTTTCCATCAAAGCATTAGGCGGAGATAAATTTGCTGAAGCCACTGGAAAAGTGAAGCGCGGTTCGGTTATTACAGTGGAAATAAAATCAATAGAGGACGGCGGTCTTGAAGTAGAATATGAGGGTATGAAATCTTTTATTCGCAAATCTGACCTTTCACGAGATCGAGCTGAACAAAGGCCAGAAAGATTTAGTGTTGGCGACAAAGTAGATGTTCGGGTCACTAACATTGATAATAAGACACGGAAACTAGGTGTTTCGATTAAGGCTAGAGAAATAGCTGAAGAAAAAGAAGCTGTTGAGCAGTATGGATCTTCAGACAGTGGCGCTTCATTAGGTGATATTCTTGGCGCTGCTTTAAAAACAGACGATTAGCTTTAAAAACTTTGATTGAATACGGCCTCTCCTAAATTGGAGGGGCCTTTTCCTTTTGATTCGTTGTTTAGAGCATTATAGCGCTGATAGTAAGTTCAGTGAAAATTGAAAAATTAAACAATTTTATCAATTTTTGATAAAAAACTACAAAAAATACACCAAGAACATAGACCTAACGACAAATGTCTTTTATCGATAGCTATTGTGTCTATAATTGTTGATTGTGGGACATGTTTAACTTCGGGGGTTGTTACAGATGATACGTTCTGAACTGATTCAAATTATAGCTGATGAAAATCCACATCTTTATCAGCGCGACGTAGAGCGTATTGTAAATACAGTATTTAGTGAAATTACAGAGGCTTTGGCTAAGGGAGACAGAGTGGAACTCCGAGGCTTTGGCGCCTTTTCTGTGAAATCTAGAGACGCTAGAATAGGACGAAATCCGCGAACAGGTGAATCAGTAAAGGTTGAAAGTAAGGCTGTGCCTTTCTTTAAAACAGGTAAACTTTTAAGAGACCGTCTTAACGGAAGAGCTTAGTTAATATGCGTTTAATACGCACCGTATTTTTATTGTGCTTAGCAATATTACTTTTCTTAATTTCCTTGGCAAATAGCGAAAAAGTAATTCTTTACTTGCTGCCAGAAAATTTATTATCTCTTTTTGGAATAAATATTGCCTTAAATGTTCCGTTATTTTTAGTTTTCTTTTCCGGCATTTTTATTGGCCTTGTTATTGGGTTTGTTTGGGAGTGGCTGCGGGAGTATAAGTTTCGGGTTGAGGCAAATAATTATCAAAAAAGGCTTTCTATTGCTGAAAACGAATTATCAGAACTGCAGGTTAAAGATAACAAAAAAGATGATGTTCTCACACTCTTGGAAAAAGTTGAAATGAAAACTAAGTAAATGCAATCAAAAGTTAGTGTCAAAATTTGTGGTATAACAAACACAGAAGATATGGATGCTACCATAAGATATGGCACACATTACGCCGGTTTGATGTTTTTTGAAAAATCTCCTAGGTTTATAGATTTAAACCTCGCAAGAAAGCTCAGTTTGCATGCAGGCAATAAAATCAAAAAAGTGGCCGTTACGGTTAACTTAAACAATCAAAGCTTAGATGAAATCGTAAATAAAGTTCCGTTAGACTTTATCCAATTACATGGTGAGGAGAACCCAAAAAGGGTTCAAGAGATTAAGGTAAGATATGATCTGCCAGTCATTAAGGCAATTGGTATTTCAGAGGCAGATGACCTTGACTTGATTTCCCACTTCGAAAATGCGGCGGACCAATTACTTATAGACGCAAAATCGCCTGCATCGTCTATTTTACCCGGTGGAAATGGCTTAAATTTCGATTGGAAGTTGCTTAAAGACTTTCAATTTTCGTGCCCCTGGTTGCTTGCAGGGGGGCTCAATAGTGAGAATGCAGCGGAAGCCATCGCAATCACAGGGGCAACTCAACTGGATTTATCATCCGGAGTAGAAAAAGCTCCTGGGCTCAAGGATGAAGACAAAATTTCCCTGCTTATGTCGTCTATATAATTTCTTAGACTACCCACTTTACGTTTGTTTGACTGCAAGCTACACCGTTTTGAGGAGAGATAAAATATATGGCGAATGATCTTTTTAATAGTTTTATGAATGGCCCCGATGACAAGGGCCGTTTTGGTAAGTTTGGTGGTAGGTTTGTTTCTGAAACACTAATGCCGCTCATTCTTGAGCTTGAAAAACAATATGAAAAAGCAAAGACTGATAAATCTTTCTGGTCAGAAATGAACGATTTGTGGACAAATTATGTAGGGAGACCAAGCCCACTTTACTTTGCGGAACGTCTAACAAATCAGTTGGGTGGTGCTAAAATATACTTTAAACGGGATGAGTTGAATCACACAGGTGCACATAAGATCAATAATGTACTTGGCCAAATAATTCTTGCTAGAAGAATGGGGAAAACACGAATAATTGCAGAAACAGGGGCAGGACAGCATGGGGTAGCTACAGCTACTGTCTGCGCAAAGTTTGGATTGAAGTGTGTTGTTTACATGGGCTCTCATGACGTTGAAAGACAGGCTCCAAATGTCTTTCGTATGAAGCTTCTTGGTGCTGAAATTATACCCGTAACATCAGGCCGAGGCACCTTAAAAGACGCAATGAATGATGCACTGCGTGATTGGGTAACTAACGTTCGTGATACATTTTATTGTATTGGGACCGTTGCCGGCCCACACCCCTACCCTGCGATGGTTCGAGATTTTCAATCAATAATTGGAAAAGAAACAAAAAAACAAATGCATGAGGTGGAAGGTCGTCTTCCAGACACATTGATCGCCGCTATTGGGGGCGGATCTAATGCAATGGGTTTGTTCTTTCCTTTTTTAGATGATAATTCGGTAAATATAATAGGTGTCGAAGCTGGTGGAAAAGGCGTAAACGAAAAGATGGAGCACTGCGCTTCTCTTACTGGGGGCAGGCCCGGAGTTTTGCACGGTAACCGTACCTATTTATTACAAAATGAAGATGGCCAAATATTAGAGGGATTTTCTATATCCGCAGGCCTTGACTATCCTGGGATCGGCCCTGAACATGCTTGGCTTCATGAAATAGGTAGAGCAAAATACGTTTCAATCACTGACAAGGAGGCACTTGAAGCTTTTCAGCTAAGTTGCACCACCGAGGGCATAATACCAGCCTTAGAGCCTAGTCATGCTCTCGCTCATGTTATGAAAATTGCACCTAATCTTCCTCCAGACCATATAATTTGTATGAATATGTGCGGGAGAGGCGATAAAGATATTTTTACAGTTGCTCGTCATCTTGGCTTTGACATGTCCGGTCCTGAAGGAAGGAATATGGAATGATGTTTTCATAGACCTGAAAAGCATTAAAAGAAATAAGATTTATTAAAAAAAGTATCATAATTGCGAAGCTGCACCTGATAATTGTTTCTCTTCTTCCTCTCTCAAACTCAGATTTTCTCTGGTTTCTAAGATCACCTCTTCAGGTGCACTTTCAACAAATTTTGGATTTTGAAGGCGTCCCTTCAGCACATTAATTTCTTTTCTGATTTTATCAAGTGACTTGCTTAAACGTTTCTTCTCTTCTTCTATATCAATAATATCATCTAATGGCAGAGCAAAGGCTGCACCTTTTGCAATTAAAGAGATACTACCCTTGGGAACTTCATCTTTCGCTGTAAGTTCTGTTATTCGAGCTAGTTTTTTGATCATTGCATGATTATTATCCCATGCCTCTTTTGCTTCATCGTCCATTTCCAGAAAAATCATTGGAATTTTTAAGCCAGCTGGAACCCGCATTTGAGCTCGTGCAGAGCGTATTGCTTCTATAAGGTTGACCACCCAATTCATTTCACGATCTGCAGATTGGTCAATTAATGCGGTATCAAATTCAGGCCAGTTACAATGAACGAGCATTGTTTTCCTAGATGATAGCCTTTCCCATAACTCTTCGGTTATGAAAGGCATAATAGGATGTAACATTATCAGACATTGGTCTATCACCCAGCCCATAGTATTTTGAGTTTCAGTTTTCAACTTAAGATCATCTGTACTCAAAAGAGGTTTAGAAAGCTCAACGTACCAGTCGCAAACTGTTCCCCAAATAAAAGAGTAGAGGGTCTGTGCTGCATCATTAAATCTAAATTGATCGAACCCGATGTTTACTTCGTTTAGAGTTTTTACAGTCTCCCCCACTATCCAACGATTTAATGTTTCGTTTGTGGATGGAACTGAAGTTCCAAAATTCGCTTCATTTAGTGAAGCAAATCTAGCCGCATTCCAAAGCTTAGTTCCAAAGTTTCTATAACCTGCAATTCTTTGCGTATCTAATTTTAAAACACCGCCTATTGAGGCCATCGCAGCATTCGTAAATCGGAGCGCATCAGCTCCATATTCGTCAATAATATCAATTGGATCTATAACGTTGCCCGTCGATTTAGACATTTTTTTACCTTTGGCGTCCCTCACCAAGCCATGTAAATAGACTGTATCAAAAGGTATTTGGTCTCTCACGGCTAATTGCATCATTATCATTCGGGCAACCCAAAAAAATAAAATATCCTGTCCGGTCACGAGAGTAGACGTTGGAAAATATTGTTCCAAAGCGTTATCTTCTTCAGGCCAACCCAAAGTTCCAATTGGCCACAACCCAGATGAAAACCAAGTATCCAAGACATCTGGGTCCCTTTTTAAATCTACACCAATGCCAGCCTGTTCTTGCGCCTCACCTTCAGTAGCGGCACAATACTGATTTCCATCTTGATCAAACCAGACCGGTACTTGATGTCCCCACCACAACTGACGCGATATACACCACGGCTCAATATTATTTAACCAATGGTAATAAGTTTTTTCTCCACTCTCAGGTATGATTTTAATGTTTTTATTTTTAACGGCTTCTAATGCTGGCTGAACTATTTTAGATGTTTCTACAAACCATTGATCCGTGAGCATTGGCTCAATAACAACTTTAGATCTGTCACCAAAAGGTTGCATGATCGCCTTACTTTCCACAAAAGGCTGTATTGATGAGTTTCCATCAGTATCCGTAACTTCTGTCATTACGGCTAAGCCTTCAGCAGTGATTTCTGAAATAATTTTCTCTCTAGCTTTGAAACGGTCCAATCCACGATACTCTTCAGGCACTAGATTCATTGCCGCAATCAGATTTTCATCCCAAGTTATTTTTTCTTCTCTAATTAACTCAGCTTTTGCCGATGCATCCTTATAAGACAAACCATCACAACGCATAACTCCCCTTTTATCCATCAAGGAGTACATGGGAATGTTCCCTCTTTTAGCTACTTGATAGTCATTAAAATCATGGGCCCCCGTAATTTTTACAGCGCCAGATCCAAAATTAGGATCAGGGTACTCGTCAGTGATTATGGGTATAAGACGCCGATTATTCTTTGGTCCAACAGGAATTTCACAAAGTTTACCAATAAGTGATCTATATCTTTCATCTGAAGGATGAACTGCAACAGCACCATCCCCGAGCATTGTTTCAGGACGTGTCGTTGCTATTGATATATAATTTCGGTCCTCCGTTAATGTGATATTACCATCGGCGTCTTTTTCAATATATGTATATGTTTCACCGCCCTTTAAGAGATACTTAAAGTGCCACATATGTCCAGCCACTTCGATATTTTCAACTTCCAAATCAGAAATAGCAGTTTCAAAATGAGGATCCCAATTTACAAGCCTTTTACCTCGATAAATCAAGCCTTTGTTGTAAAGATCAACGAAGACTTTAATTACCGCATCATGAAAATTTCCATCCTCATCTTTTGGAGCATTTGGAGCCCCAGACATAGTAAATGCTTCACGGTCCCAATCACAGGAAGCACCCAGACGTTGCAACTGGCTTATAATTGTTCCACCTGACTTTTTTTTCCATGCCCATATTTTTTCAAGAAACTCGTCACGGGTAAAATCAGTGCGCTTCTTCCCCTCTTCAGCCAGCTGTCGCTCAACAACCATTTGGGTTGCAATTCCGGCATGATCAGTCCCAGGTTGCCATAAAGTATTGTAACCTTGCATTCGCTTCCAGCGAATTAAAATATCTTGAAGAGTATTATTAAATGCATGACCCATATGTAGCACCCCCGTAACATTTGGAGGTGGTATCATTATCGTATAGCTAGGTTGACCATCTTTAGCATTAATGCCTGATTGAAACGCTTTTTGACCAATCCATTTCTCTGAAATACGCTTTTCTACAGTTGCTGAGTGAAAATGTTTATCAATTGCCATTGTCAAATATTCCAAGTCTTTTAAAAGGTGCAAATAGCGTGTCTTTAATTGAAGTAAAAGCCCAAGTTTTATTTAACCTTATATAAATTCTGAGACCTAAGCCTAAGATCTTATTTTAACTCTCTTAATTATATATTTTCCGATTGTGGCATACCTAAAACGTGATATCCGCCATCAACATATATTATTTCTCCAGTTGTATAAGCTCCTGCATCTGAAGCAAGGTAAACAGCTGTTCCACCTACGGCTTGCAATGAAGCATTAGAGCGCAAGGGAGCATTCATCTCAGTATGCTTAAAAGTTTTACGAGCTCCTCCTATCGCAGCACCGGCAAGTGTTTTCATAGGACCCGGAGAAATAGCATTTACTCGAATTCCGTCAGGGCCAAGATCGTTAGCCAAATAACGTGTTGTTGCCTCCAGTGCAGCCTTTGCAACGCCCATCACGTTATAGAAGGGCGTGACCCGGTTAGATCCTTGATAAGTAACGGTTAATAGTGTGCCACCATTATCAATCATTAAAGGATGCGCGCGACGCGCTATCTCAACGAAAGAGTATGATGAAATATCAAGCGAGTTTTTAAAATTTTCTCTAGTCGTATTCACAAATCTTCCAGTTAGCTCATTTTTTTCCGAATATGCAATTGCATGTACGACGAAATCTAATGAACCCCAACTACTCTGTAACTGTTCAAAAGCTCTATCGAGTGAAGCATCGTCGGTTACGTCAACATCAAGCATCAGATTAGCACCAACAGTCTCAGCTAAAGGCTGTAACCTTTTACCGAAAGTCTCGCCTTGATATGTAAATGCAAGTTTTGCACCGGAATCCGACATGGCTTTGGCTATACCCCAGGCTATTGAACGCTCGTTTGCAACGCCCATTATAAGACCACGTTTTCCTTTTAGATGCAGCATTTCCAACCTCGGCCTATTAAGCTTTTAATCTTTAAATTTTGACAATAACATTGATCCATTCGTTCCGCCAAATCCAAAACTGTTTGTCATAACCGTATCTAATTTTGCATCACTGATTAAAGAACTTGCAATTTCAGAAGTGTGCAATTCCGGATCAAGCTGATCAATATTAATTGAAGGAGCAATAAAATCGTTTTCTAACATAAGTAGACAATAAATAGCTTCCTGAGCACCTGTCGCTCCTTGACTGTGACCTGTCATAGATTTGGTTGAACTTACCAATGGTGTTGACCCTTTTCCAAAAACACGCCGAACAGCCTCAATCTCACCCACGTCACCAACGGGAGTTGATGTTCCATGTGCATTTATATAACTGACTGTTCTATGGCTAGCGAGGGACTCCAAAGCAAGTCGCATTGCGCGCTCTCCTCCTTCGCCAGAAGGTGCAACCATATCATGGCCGTCTGAGGTTGCTCCAAATCCAGTCACTTCAGCATAAATCTTTGCTCCACGAGCCATTGCATGGTCTAGATTTTCTAACACTAGGATAGCTCCGCCACCGCCTATAACAAATCCATCTCTATCAACGTCAAATGCTCGAGATGCTTTTTCAGGCGTATCATTGTACTTTGATGACATCGCACCCATCGCGTCAAAAAGACAAGACAAAGTCCAATCCAGCTCTTCTCCACCACCAGCAAACATAACATCTTGCTTTCCCATCATAATTTGATCTGCTGCATTTCCAATACAGTGAAGTGAAGTAGAGCATGCTGATGTTATGGAATAGTTTAAACCCTTTATCTT
>ERZ802830.2902-NODE-2902-length-15054-cov-37.6587_pt1 | contig 15054 bp, 14 predicted proteins | sample MGYA00345654_ERZ802830 | MGnify/ENA primary metagenome ERZ802830 (study PRJEB30503, sample SAMEA104212375) | marine metagenome | biome: Westerlies Biome; feature: [SRF] surface water layer (ENVO:00010504) within the epipelagic zone...; material: water... | reverse complement strand
GCCACAAGTCCCCAGGAAAGTCTGGACTTAATTCTATCATCAAAGCTGTCTAAGTCACTAGGCGCTCTATCAGAGGAAATTATAACTTTTTTATTTAAATCTAATAGAGAATTAAATGTATGGAAGAATTCTTCTTGAGTTGAGGATTTACCCATCATGAATTGAATATCATCAATAATTAAAACATCAACTGATCTGAATTTTTGTTTAAACGACATAGTGTCTTTTTGTCTCAAAGACTTAATAAATTGAAACATAAATCTTTCAGCTGAAAGATAAAGTACTTTTACATTCTCATCATGATTTTTAATTTCCCAAGCAATAGAATGCATTAAGTGTGTTTTGCCGAGACCAACGCCGCCATAGATAAATAGAGGATTAAAGTCAAATTTTTCTGGCTGGGCCATACGTTTTGCTGAGGCATAGGCAAGTTCATTAGGGTGCCCAACTACAAATTTTTCAAACGTAAAGCGCTCATCTAAGGGCCAATCATCAGACTGATGTGTATAAGAAATCTCCTTCGATTTTCTATTTTTTTCAACAAAAATCTCATTATTGCTACTTTCCTGGCTAGCAATTAGCATAGAATCTACAATTATTTTTACTCTTTTAATTTCAGGGTTTTCTTCGCCTATGTAAAATATGATTTTGTCTACGTAATGAGCAGTGATCCAATCTCTTACAAATTTTGATGGGACTGAAAATACTAATGTTTCACTTTCTAGAGATTTAACATTAAGATTTTTTAGCCAACTATTATAAATCTCGTTGCCATATTCTTTGTTAAGTTTTTTAAGAACTAAATACCATGTAGTTTTAATATCTGAGACAAGAGGCTGTTGTGAATTTAAATCTTGTACCATTAAAAGTTTGCCTCTCTGATTGAAAAAAAATTGTAACTAATTTTTTTTAAAATTAACACAATTGTTTTTATTTTTTTTAAAAAAACCAAACTAACATGATTTAAAAAAATATTTTTTTAAACAAACTTCGTTTTAAATTTTTTGAAAAATTAATAAAATGATTATTATTAATTTGAATAAACTTATCGTTAATAATTTTGAATCGCAATGAGAAAAATAAAATAATTAGTAGCTAACTTTTATTAATATAATTAACTTCCTTTTCACAAATCTATAGGCTTAAGATGAAATGTTTTGACAGTAGATTGAATAGTACTTTTAAGTATCAGAAAAATATTGATTTATTAATTTAATGCTTTTACTTTTTTTACAAGCCTAGAGACTTTTCTTGCAGCTGTATTTTTGTGCAAAATTCCTTTTGATACTGCACTCATTATTTCAGCTTCCGCAACCTTTACTGATGTTTGCGCCTGAGATTTCAAACCTTTATCAATATCTTGTTCTGTTTTTTTAACATAGGTACGATATCTATTTCTAACAGCCTTGTTTATTGCTGTTTTTCTATCGATAACTCTAACTTTAGTTTTAGCAGATTTAGTATTAGCCATTTTTTTTCAAATTCTATTTATTATTTATTCGCAGTTACTTCTGACATTTATTACAGTAGAAACTTGAACGTTGGCCTATAACTATTCTCAATATCCTAGATTTACAAGTTTTTTTTCTACAAAATTTACCGTCTCTTCCATATACTTCAAACTCTCTCTGAAAGAAGCCAAGGTTGCCATCAACTAAAGAGTAATCATTAATAGACGAGCCACCTAATTTAATTGAGCGTTTAAGGACTTTTTTAATCGATTTCACTAACCTATCACACTCTATTGAGGTAAGAGACATAGCAATTCTATTTGGCTTTATTTTTGCTTTATATAATGATTCTGAGGCATAAATATTGCCAACCCCAACAACAACTAATTGGTTCATAATTATTGACTTAATATTAGTTTTTCTAAATTTTAGAGAATTCAAAAGGTAGTTTTTACAAAACTCAGAGCTAAGTGGTTCGGGGGCTAAATTTTTTAATAATTTATGCTTATATAGGTTATTTGTCTGACAGATTAGAATCGAGCCAAACCTTCTAGGATCTATATATTTAAGTTTTTTCTTATTAGAAGTTATAAATTCTAAATGAGTGTGCTTAAAAATTCTTTCATTATTATTATTCAGATTCTCTATTGCAATCCTTCCAGACATCCCAAGATGGATAATTAATGTTATATTATTGTCTAGTTGGATTAAAATATACTTGGCTCTTCTGCTTACATTATTGATTTTAGCGCCTTTAACTTTTTTTTCAAACTTAGGATCCATGCTAAATCTTAAATCCCTTCGATAAACTAATACCTGCTTAATCTTTTTGTTTATTAGTTTGGTCCTAATTCCTTGAGTTACTGTCTCAACTTCTGGTAATTCTGGCATAGGATAAGTATATATTTAAAATCTTTTCATAAGGTAGTAAAAGTATTCTTAATTTAATAGATACATGGAAACAAAACAGGTTTTTGATAAAGTCGCAAATAAATATGATTTGATGAATGATATAATGTCATTTGGAACTCATAGGTATTGGAAAGAATGTCTAATTGATTGGCTTCAACCCAAGCCCGGGATGAGCATAGTAGATGTTGCAGGTGGTACCGGCGACATTTCGAAACGATTTTTAAAAAGAGTTAAAGGAAGAGGAAAAGCTAATATTTGCGACCCAAACGAAAATATGCTTGAAAATGGTTCTAAAAATATTCATATCTATGAAAATTGTATATCTAGAACATGCGCTCCAGCTGAAAATTTACCTTTCAATGATAAAACTTTTGATGCCTACATTGTTAGCTTTGGTATTAGAAACTTTAATGACATTAACAAAGGTCTTGAAGAAGCTCTAAGAGTTTTAAAGCCAGGTGGAAGATTTATGTGTTTAGAATTTTCAAAATTAGAAAATTCAAATTTAGCCAAAATATATGATAAATATTCTCTGATGATACCTAAAGTAGGAAAACTAGTAGTAGGTGATGAAGCGCCCTATCAATACTTAGTCGACACTATAGAAAAATTTCCCTCACAACAAGAATTTAGGAAAATTATAGAAAATAATGGATTCATAGACGTGGAGTACAGAAATATATTTAATGGCGTAGTTGCTATTCATTCAGCTTGGAAAAAATAATTATATGATTGGCAACTTTATATTCTTTCTAAAAATAGTTCGTGTATTTAAACAATATAATATTCTTATACTCATTGAGAAAAATATTAGATTCAAATTCCTTTTTAGAATTTTTACATTTTTATTAGCCCCTTTTACTTTTGTCCAAGCAAAAGGACAAGATTCTGAAGGTATTAGAATTTCTTCTGCTCTTAATGAATTGGGGCCCTCTTTTATCAAGCTTGGCCAACTCATTTCTACCCGACCAGACATTATAGGCAATGAAATAGCTGAAGACATGGCTATGCTTAGAGACAATCTGCCTCCATTTTCAAAAAATGAAGCCATAGAGATAATTGAAGATCAGTTTGGAAGAAAAATTGACGATATCTATATGAATTTTAGTGAACCAATAGCTGCTGCATCCATCGCACAAGTTCATTTTGCCGAAATCAATGACAATGGAAGAGCCACCCCTGTGGCAGTGAAAATATTGAGGCCTAAAATAATAGAAACAATTGATGAAGAAATGAATCGTCTGGATTGGCTTACAGGATTTCTTGAGAATTTTAGTGAACTTAAAAGATTACAATTAAATTCTGTTATCAAAAAGGCAAAGGAGATTATTAGGTTTGAATTAGATTTAAGATATGAAGCTGCAGCAGCATCAGAACTAAAAGAAAATACAAAAAATGATCATAGCTTTTATGTTCCTAAAATATATTGGGAAAATGTGACTAAAAAGGTTCTTACAATTGAAAGAATCAGCGGTACACCTGCGGATAAAATTGAGTTGCTAAGAACAAATAATATTAACTTGAGAAAGATTGCAGACCAATTAATTATAAATTTCTTGAGACAGGCAATCAGAGATGGCTACTTTCACGCTGATTTACATCAGGGTAATCTATTTATAGATGAAAATAGTAATTTGATTGCTGTTGATTTTGGTATCATGGGTAGACTTGATAAAAAAAATAGGAGATTTCTAGCTGAAATAATTTTTGGTTTTATAAATCAAGACTATTTAAAAATAGCAAAAATTCATAAGGAAGCTGGTTTAATTGATAGCGATCAGTCAGTTGATGATTTTTCTCAAGCGCTTCGCTCAATAGGTGAGCCAATTATTAATCAAAAAGCAAAAGATATATCAATGGGAAGAGTATTGGTGCAATTATTTGATATCACGAAACAATTTAATATGTCATTGCAACCTCAATTACTTTTACTCCAAAAAACTATGATAATTGTTGAGGGTGTTGCAAGAAAGTTTAATCCTGAAATCAATTTTTGGGAAATCTCCAAACCAGAAATAGAGCTGTGGCTTAAAGATGAACTTGGACCTTTAACCAAACTAAAAGAGACAAGCGAAGTTTTGCAATCTTTAGCTCGCAAAGTTCCTGATATTCCTGATTTTCTCGATAGAGCTGAAAATGCATTTGATATTATTATGGAAAATAGAAAAACTATAAATACCCATCAATACAAGAAAAAAAGTTTTAAAACACTTATTGGATTTACCTCTGGAATTGCAGTTATTTTTATTGCGACTATGTTATTGATATAAATCAATTTTTTTAGTGCTTTATTGTTTTACATATCTTAATCTTAACGTTAAATACGTGCTGCAATGAAAATGATTAAAAGTATTCTGCTAATTATAACAGGTGGTATTGCTGCCTATAAATCACTAGAACTAATTCGCAAATTAAAAGAACGAAATATTGATGTTACTTGTGTGCTGACAAAATCAGGGAGTGAGTTTGTCACACCTTTATCCGTAGCAAGTCTTTCAGGCAATCATGTTTTTTCTGAATTATTTAATCTTACCGATGAAAATAAAATGGGTCACATTGAATTATCAAGAAGTACCGACTTAGTTTTAGTAGCACCTGCCACTACCAACATTATATCTAAAATGGCTTATGGATCTTGTGACGACTTAGCTTCAACTATATTAATGGCAACTAACAAGCCTGTAATGGTCGTACCAGCTATGAATGTAAGAATGTGGCATAATGCTGCTACTCAAAGAAATATACAAACTCTAATTGATGATGGCATAAGATTTATTGGTCCCAATAAAGGTGATATGGCGTGTGGTGAATATGGTCTAGGTAGAATGTCGGAGCCTCAAGAAATTATAAATTCAATTATTGAATATGATAATTCGCTAATACATCAACCATTAAAGAATTTTTCTGCATTTGTTACAGCTGGACCAACTAGAGAGAAGATAGATCCAGTTAGATTTATAAGTAATGAGTCATCAGGTAAACAAGGATATGCAATAGCTCAGAGCTTATTTAATATGGGAGCTAAAACAACCTTAATAACTGGACCAACAAATATTCCGTTGCCAGAAGGACCATCAATTATAAAAGTTAATACAGCAGAGGAAATGTTAGACGCTTGCGAACAACAGTTACCTGCTGATATAGCTATATGTTCTGCTGCTGTAAGTGACTATAGGGTAAATAATAAAAAAAACTCTAAAATAAAGAAAACTGGCGAGAATATCTCTTTAGATTTATCTGAAAACCCTGACATATTAAATAGGATTAGTAAAAGAAATGCTAATAGGCCAAGTCTCGTAATTGGTTTTGCTGCTGAAACAGGTGAGGTAGAAAAAAATGCTAAATTAAAACTTTATTCAAAAGGTTGTGACTGGATTCTTGCTAATGACGTTTCTGATGGTAAAGTTTTTAATCAGGATATAAATAAAATTACATTTATCACTGATAGTTTAACTGAAAAATGGAATGAAATGAGTAAAGATGATGTGGCTAGTAAACTATCTACTAACATTATAAACCACTTTTCAGCTTAAAATGGAGACTCGAAGAATCCTCATAAAAAAAGTATCTACAAATCCATTATTTAAATTGCCCAAGTATGAGTCAAATGGTGCTGCTGGAATGGATCTTTCGGCTGATATTGATGCCGAAGTTGAATTGAAACCACTTGAAAGGTTCCTTTTTCCAACAGGTATAGCTATAAGTTTACCTAAAGACCTTGAAGCTCAAATAAGACCACGGTCAGGATTGGCAATTAAAAATGGTATCACTCTTTTAAATACACCTGGAACAGTTGATTCTGATTATAGAGGTGAAATTAAAGTTATATTAGTTAATATTAGCAATGATAAATATACAATTAAGCCAGGAGATAGAATAGCTCAAATGGTCTTATCACAATTTGTACAGGGTCAATTTGAGTTAGTTGAAAATTTAGACGAAACTGATAGAGGATCTTCTGGATTTGGCTCTACTGGAAAGTAATAAATTTCGCAAAAATGTCAAAAGAAGCTTTTATTGTTCTAGGTAACCAATTATTTCCACTCAATCATATTCAAGATTTTAAATCATGCCATTTCTTTATGGCTGAAGATTATGATTTATGTACTTATTTTAAATTTCACAAGCACAAATTAATTTTTTACTTATCAGCAATGCGTGAATACAAAGACGCACTAATAAAAAATAAATATAAATGTACATATTGTAAATTAGATGGGCAAAAAATAAATCATAAGTATGAAGATAAATTAGAATTATTTATTAACAAAAATAAAATTAAGAAATTGAAAATTTTTGAGATACCAGATTCTTTTTTTCGGAATAGAATCGTTAATTTCTGTAAGAAAAAAAATATAGATCTTGAAATTATTCAAAGTCCAATGTTTATGTCTGATAGAGCTCTATTAAAAGAATATTTTGAAAAAAATAAAAAGCCGTTTTTAAATAATTTCTATAAACTTCAAAGAATTAATCAAAATATTCTAATTAAAAATAATCTACCTACAGGTGGCAAATGGTCATTTGATGAAGATAATCGAAAGAAACTTCCAAAAAATATACAAATTCCACCTATCAAATTACCCTCAGAAAATAAAAATATAAAAGATGTTAAAATTTTAATTGATGAAAAATTTAAAAAACATCCAGGAAATATTAGTGGTTTTTTAATACCAACCAATAGGGAAACAGCATTGAATTGGTTGCAGAGTTTTTTTAAGGACAGATTTAAAAATTTTGGGGATTATGAAGACGCATTGACTACGGAGTCAAATCTAGTTTTTCATAGTCTCCTTAGTCCATTACTAAATATTGGCTTACTTGTTCCAAGTGAGGTCATTCAAGAAGCCTTGAAATATCATAAAAAAAATAAAATCCCTCTTAATAGCTTTGAGGGATTCATTAGACAAATACTTGGTTGGAGAGAGTTTATAAAAGGAACTTATGATAAATACGAAAATCAGATGGTTAAAGGAAATTTTTGGAATCATAAGCGAAAGCTTACTTCCTCATGGTACACTGGAACAACAGGCATTGACCCTCTAGATCATTTTATTAAGGAAGTTAATGCGTGTGGATATACTCATCATATACCAAGATTAATGGTGATCAGTAACATAATGAACTTAGCGGGTATACATCCAAAAGAAATTTATCGTTGGTTTATGGAAATGTTTGTTGACTCTAGTGATTGGGTGATGGTTCCAAATGTATTCAGTATGGGAACTTTTAGTGATGGAGGAATATTTGCAACTAAACCTTATATATGTGGTTCAAACTATATTTTAAAAATGAGTAACTTTAAAAAAGGTGAGTGGTGTGACATTGTTGATGGTCTTTATTGGAGTTTTATAGAACGCAATATGAGTGAAATAAAAAAAAATTATAGAATGTCAATGATGGCAAATGCTTATAAGAAAATATCAGAAGAGAGAAAAAAAACTATCTTTACAAAAGCTAATAAATTTATAAAAAATAATTCTAACTAGAACTATCGTTTTCTTTTATATTAAAAAGGAATTTCTATTTAGATCTTAGTCTTCTAAATGAATAATAAGCTCTACTTTTTTAATTTTCTTTCCTTTGGGCGGACGTGGCATAGAACTGATGATAACATCATTACTTTTAATATCTGAAATCATTTTTTCTTTATCTGAAAAGAAGTGATGATGAGAATTTGTGTTAGTATCAAAATAAACTTTGTCTGTGTCTATAATAATTTTATTTAATAACTGCTTTTTACAAAACTCATGAAGCGTATTATATACAGTAGCCAATGAAACACCGTTACTTTCATTAGAGAGTTGTTTAAACAAGCTTTCAGCTGTGACATGTTTATCAATGCCATCAAATAGAAAATTTCCAATCAAAACTCGTTGTTTTGTTGGTCTTAATTGGTTTGCTCTTAAAATTTCTTTTGTTTTATTCATATTGACAATATTTAATAAAATTTAATGTATTTTACAATCTAAATACTCTAATGTGATTAAAATCTAAGTAAAACAAACAGATAGTAGATAAATATGATACAAAAACCAAATTATACCAAGGAGGAATTACTCGATTGTGGGCATGGCAATATGTTTGGAATAGGCAATGCAAGACTGCCCCTTCCACCAATGCTTATGTTTGACAGGATCACAAAAATTAATTCTGATGGTGGTGAATTTGGAAAGGGTGAAATCGTTGCTGAATTTGATATCGATCCGTCACTATGGTTTTTTGAATGTCATTTTGAAAAAGATCCTGTTATGCCTGGTTGTTTAGGCCTTGATGCAATGTGGCAGCTTGTTGGATTTTACCTTGGCTGGATTGGTGAACCAGGAAGGGGTAGAGCCTTAGGAGCTGCGTCTGTGAAGTTTGCTGGAGAAATTTTACAAGATACTAAAAAAGTTGAGTATATTATAAGTATGAAAAAAGTAATTAAGCGTGGTGTTGTTGTGGGTGTTGGTAATGGAATAGTTAAGGCTGATGAAAAAACTATTTATCATGCTGAAGGACTAAAAGTTGGTTTAATAAAATAAATGAGAAGAGTGGTTGTAACAGGAATAGGCATTGTGTCACCTATCGGTAATAATACTGCAGAAGTAACAGAATCTTTAAAAGAAGCAAAATCAGGAATTAGTTTTGATCAATCTCATAAAGAAATGGGCTTTAGAAGTCATGTAAGTGGCCAAATTAAAATTAATTTACAGGACTCAATTGATCGAAAGTTTTTAAGATTTATGGGTGATGGTGCCAGTTATAATTACTTAGCAATGCTAGAGGCTCTTAAAGATTCAGGCCTAGAAGAAAATGAAATCTCAAATCCTATGACGGGTTTAATAATGGGTTCAGGTGGTCCATCCACTAAAAATTTATTACGAGCCTTTGATATTACTAGGGACTCTGGTCCAAAGAAAATTGGTCCAACTAGCGTGCCTAAAGTTATGTGCAGCACGAATTCTGCTACCTTATCTACTTTTTTTAAAATAAGAGGTATGAACTATTCTATTACCTCCGCTTGCTCAACTAGTGCTCATTGTATAGGTCATGGTGCTGAGCTAATACAAATGGGTAAGCAAGATATTGTATTTACTGGTGGCGGTGAAGAGTTAGATTGGTCACTTTCAGCACTCTTTGATGCTATGACTGCCTTGTCATCTAAATACAATGACTCACCTGAAAGTGCATCTAGAGCATTTGATGAGTCTAGAGATGGTTTTGTCATCGCTGGTGGTGGTGGTGTTTTAATATTAGAAGAATTAGAGCACGCAAAAGCAAGAGGTGCCACTATCTATGCTGAGCTTGTTGGGTATGGTGCAACTTCTGACGGTCATGATATGGTACAACCATCTGGTGAAGGTGCTCAACGTTGTATGGAAATGGCTATGAAAACAACTAATGATAAAATTGAATATATTAATGCTCATGGTACTTCTACTCCAGTAGGGGATACGGCAGAACTTAGCGCTGTAAAGAATGTGTTTGGTGATAGTTTACCATTTATTAGCTCTACTAAATCTTTAACTGGACATTCTCTTGGAGCTGCTGGGGTTCACGAAGCCATTTATACATTGCTTATGATGAAAAATAATTTTATGTGCAAATCCGCACACATTACAAAACTTGATGCTGCTGCAAAAGATATGAATGTTTTAATTGAAAAAAAAGAAGGTTCATTTGATTTAGCTATGAGTAATAGTTTTGGCTTTGGTGGCACTAATGCTTCTTTAGTTTTTAAAAGGTATAATTAAATATGTATTTGAAAGGAAAAAAAGGAGTAATAATGGGCCTTGCAAATGATCATTCAATTGCCTGGGGGATAGCAAAAAAATTATCTGAAGAGGGTGCAGAGCTTTGCTTTATGTACGCTGGCGAGTCTTTGCTTCGCCGTGTTAAACCATTGGCTGAATCCGTAAACTCAAATTTCTTAATTGAATGTAATGTATTAGATTCTGGATCGATTGAGACCGCGTTTGATCAAGTTAAAAGCAAATGGGATTCCATAGATTTTGTGCTTCACTCAATTGCTTTTTCAGATAAAAATGAATTAAAAGGAAAATATTTAGACACATCCAGAGACAATTTTACAGATACAATGCTTATATCCTGCTTTTCTTTTACTGAAACTGCAAAAGCAGCAAGTAAATTAATGTCAAATGGTGGGGCAATTGTCACTTTAAGTTATGATGGCTCTCAAAGAGTTGTCCCAAACTATAATGTTATGGGAGTAGCTAAAGCTGCACTTGAATCCAGTGTTCGATATCTTGCGGCTGACCTTGGTGGACAAAATATAAGAGTAAATTCACTTTCAGCAGGGCCAATGAAAACGTTAGCAATGGCAGGTATTTCTGGTGGTAAAGGAATGTTAAAATGGTCTGATAAGAACTCTCTAATGCAAAGAAATATTAACTTAGAGGATGTAGGTAAATCTGGTCTATATCTTTTAAGCGATCTGTCATCTGGTGTTACTGGAGAAAATCACTATGTTGATTGTGGCTACAATAAAGTAGGTGTTCCAAGAGAGATTTAATTTTTTTCGGTAAGCAATGAATACTGTTTACTGACTGTTCCCTGATCATGATCTAATAGTGGGGTTGGATAGTCTCCTGTAAAACAATGATCTGTAAATTGGGGTGTATTATTATCTCTCTTATCATGTCCCATTGCTTTATATGTTCCATCTAAGGATAAGAAAAATAATGAAGTTGCTCCAATTGACTCTTTCATCTCTTTTATAGTATTTTTTGAAGCTATAAGTTCATCATAATCAGGAGTATCTATTCCATAAAAATCAGGATGAGTTATAGGTGGACACGAAATTCCAAAATGTACTTCAGCTGCGCCTGCATCATAAATCATCTTAACAATTTTTCTAGCAGTAGTTCCTCTTACGATAGAGTCATCTATTAAAACCACTTTTTTATTTTCAATGTATGACCTATTAGCACTGTGTTTTAACTTGACTCCAAACTGTCTAATGTTTTGAGTTGGCTCAATAAAGGTTCTACCTACATAATGATTTCTGATTATACCTAACTCAAAAGGAATATTTGATTTTTGGGCAAATCCTAATGCCGCAGGCACTCCAGAGTCAGGAACTGGTATTACAACATCGGCATTAACTCTATTTTCTATTGCAAGCTGTTCTCCCAGATTTTTTCTATAAACGTAAACTGTTTTTCCATCAATTATACTATCTGGTCTAGCAAAGTAAATTCTCTCAAAAATACATGGACGCTCTTCCACGACTGGAAAAGGCTTGATGCTATCAATTCCTGATTCAGATATCACAACAATTTCGCCGTTTTCCACATCACGTACATACTTAGCACCTATAATATCTAAAGCACAAGTTTCAGATGCTAAAACTGGTGCGCCATTTAAATCTCCAAGCACTAGTGGACGAATACCATGAGGATCTCTTACTCCAATCAGTTTTTTATTAGTTAATATTACTAATGAATATGCACCCTGCACCTGAAACAAAGCATCTATTACCTTGTCAACCATAGGGCCTCTTTTCGAACGCGCAACTAACTGTAAAATAGTTTCTGTATCAGAAGTAGTTTGAAATATGGAACCATCAGCAACTAGTTTTTGTCTTAACATAGAGGCGTTAGTCAGATTACCATTATGTGCACATGCAAAGCCGCCGACTGATAAGTCTGCAAATAGTGGCTGTATATTTTTTAAAATAGAGTCGCCAGTAGTTGAGTATCTTACATGTCCAATAGCATTTCTCCCTGGGAGCCGTGAGATTATTTCAGGCTTATTGAAATTATCTCCTACTAAGCCTGGTCTTCTAACTCCATTGAATTTATCACCATCAAAGGTAACAATTCCTGCACCTTCCTGGCCACGATGTTGTAGAGCATGTAAACCTAAGGTCGTTAAAGTAGAAGCATCAGGGCTTCCAAAAATTCCAAAGACACCACATTCTTCGTGCAGTTTGTCATCTTTACAATTTTTATGATCCATGTTTAATAAAATTTTTTAAGCGTCAATATCCTTCATTGATAATTTAACTTTACCTTTGTCAAATCCTATAACCTTAACTTTGACTGTATCACCTTCATTAACTACGTCAGTAACTTTTTCAACTCTTTCTTCAGCTAATTGAGATATGTGAACTAAGCCATCTTTTTTACCCATAAAGTTAACAAAAGCACCGAATTCCATAATCTTCACAACCTTGCCTTCAAATATATCTCCAACTTCTGGCTCCTGAATAATGCCATTAATCATATCGATTGCCGATTGGATCATTTCCTTATTGGTTCCAGAGATTTTAACAGTACCATTATCACTTATATCAACTTTAGCTCCAGACTCGGCAATTATGTCCTTAATTACCGCTCCTCCTTTACCAATTACAGCACCAATATTATCTCTTTGAATCTTAATCATTTCGCTTCTAGGAGTATAAGGTCCTAGCTCAGTTCTAGGAGCATCAATGGTCTTATTCATTTCAGACAATATGTGCATTCTACCAGCGTGCGCTTGGTTCAAAGCTTTTTCCATAATTTCAGTTGTTATTCCTGTAATTTTTATATCCATCTGTAATGAAGTAATTCCATCTTTTGTTCCAGCTACTTTAAAATCCATGTCTCCTAAATGATCTTCATCGCCCAATATATCTGAAAGTACTGCAAAATCATCACCCTCTTTTATAAGCCCCATAGCAATTCCAGATACAGCATTCTTAATTGGAACACCTGCATCCATTAATGCTAAAGAAGATCCACAGACGGTTGCCATAGAAGACGACCCATTAGACTCAGTAATTTCAGAAACTAATCTGATAGTATAATCGAATTCCTCAGAGTCAGGCAGCACTGCTTTAATTGCACGCCATGCCAGCTTACCATGACCCACTTCCCTTCTGCTAGTAAATCCTGTTCTGCCTACCTCTCCAACAGAGTATGGTGGAAAATTATAGTGTAACATAAACTTCTCTTTGTATGATCCTTGCAAAGCTTCTATTCGCTGCTCGTCGTCTCCAAAACCTAACGTTGCGACTACTATTGCTTGAGTCTCACCTCTTGTAAATAACGCTGAACCATGAGTCCTTGGAAGCCAAGATACTTCGTTGTTGATATTTCTTATTTCATCAAGTTTTCTTCCATCAATTCTCGATTTATTATTAATGATTTGACCTCTAACAATATCTTTCTCAATTTTCTTGAAGTATGACATTAGTTCATTTGAATTAATATCTTCATTACTTTCATGTGCTGCTAAAAGTTTATCTTTAGACTCAGTCAGAGCAGCGTGTCTTTCCATTTTATCAGTTAAAGCATAAGCTTTTGCTATATCGTCAGAACACTCCGATTTAACAATTTCCTTTAATTCAGTATTTTCTATGTACTCAAATTCCCAAGGTTCTTTTGCACACTCTTCTGCTAGATCGATGATCATATCAATTACTGGTTTCATTGCCTCATGACCAAAAGTCACGGCACCAAGCATAACTTCTTCTGAAAGTTGATTGGCCTCAGACTCAACCATTAGGACAGCTGAATTAGTTCCTGCAACAACTAGATCTAAATCTGATTCCTCGTTCATTTTTGGATTAAGTAAATATTCACCATCTTTATAGCCAACTCTACATCCTGAGATTGGACCCATAAAAGGTATGCCTGATATGGTTAATGCACTAGAAGCTGCTACCATTGCAACTATATCTGCATTAGTTTCAGTATCATGTGATAGTACAGTTAAAATAACTTGTGTTTCATTTTTAAAACCTTCAGGGAATAATGGTCGAATGGGTCTATCAATTAATCTTGATACTAATGTTTCAGCTTCTGTTGGTCTTGCTTCTCTTTTAAAAAACCCTCCTGGTATTTTTCCTGCTGCATAGTATTTTTCTTGATAATTTACAGTAAGTGGGAAAAAATCAATATCAGGCTTTGCCTGCTTAGCCGCTGTAACATTACACATAACGACTGTATCTCCACATCTTACAATTGTTGAAGCAGTTGCTTGTTTAGCAACTTTACCTGTTTCAATTATTAATTTATCTTTTCCCCACTGGATTTCTCTTGAGATTAACTCACTCATTTTTTATTCCTCTATCAATTAAATTTATTATTATTTTCTTAAACCAAGCTTATCAATTAAAGCATCATACGAAGGTGTATTGGTTTTTTTAAGATAAGCAAGAAGGGTTTTCCTTTGATTAATTAATCTCATTAAACCTGTTCTTGAATGATTATCTTTTTTGTGTGTTTGAAAATGACCAGTTAAATTGGAAATTCTCTCTGTTAATATAGCTATTTGCACTTCAGGTGATCCGGTATCCGATTCACCTCTTGAGAAATTATTTATAATTTCTGATTTCTTTTCTTTATTAATCGACATCTCAATTCCTTTTTTATTATATATTAAACATCCTAATTGGTACCAGTGTACCCTCTTCAACTTTACCAATGCCAACCACCTCTTTATCTAACACTAGCAGTTTATTTACTTTACTAGATGACTCAAAAATATTTAGCATCTGACCATTTCTAAATTTTTTGGTATCTTCCTTATTGAGATATACTGCCGGGATGTCGTCCAGTACACTTTCAATAGGCTGCACCATTTCGAAATGATTGCCAATATGTACTAATTCGATCAAATTATCTAGAGAAATAATATTTTTCTCACTTATTTTTGATATTCGAGTTCTTCTTAAAAATGAGATATAGCCTAAAGAATT
>ERZ802830.2901-NODE-2901-length-15055-cov-9.682_pt1 | contig 15055 bp, 13 predicted proteins | sample MGYA00345654_ERZ802830 | MGnify/ENA primary metagenome ERZ802830 (study PRJEB30503, sample SAMEA104212375) | marine metagenome | biome: Westerlies Biome; feature: [SRF] surface water layer (ENVO:00010504) within the epipelagic zone...; material: water... | reverse complement strand
AATCGTCCTGAGCCCTCTCTGCCGAGAGAGTGGCTTCCGAAAGCCTCTCTTTAAGCTGTTCTACATTGAGCTCTTCGTCCGAAGATTCTCCCTCTAAACCAATTGTTTCATTGCTTTGACCGGCACCAGTGTCTTGTTGATCATCTGTGCGCGCGCCTTGCTCAACTGGACCTGCCTTATCCTCGTTCTCTTGAGTAGGTTTACTCATTTATTCCTCTGAAATATTTACATTTGTGGCTCAAAGACACTTACTAAGCGCCAACTTATTAATCAAGCGGATACGTTTTCGTTTAGGCCGTATATGGGGGTTTACTCGTTGATTTCAAGCATTAAATAGCTGATTTGTAGAATCAAAAACAATCCAAGCTGAATTGTGAAATTAAAGCTGTCAGAAGCTTTACTATCCAATATACTTTGAAGAATGCTGCTACAACTCTCAATCCAAAACTACGCCACGGTTGATCGCCTCGAAATCGATTTCAAGTCCGGCATGTCCTGTATCACCGGCGAAACCGGAGCTGGTAAATCAATTATTCTAGGAGCGCTCGGACTTACCTTAGGTGACAGGGCGGATAAAACCATAGTTAGAATGGGAAAGGGGAAAGCCGACATATGCGCCGAATTTGATACCAATACTATTGCCTTAGCAAAAACATGGCTCGAGAAAAGGGACCTGCTCTCTGAGAATACCAGTACTTGTATTCTTCGTCGCGTGGTGAATAACGATGGTCGCTCAAAGGGCTATATAAACGGCACTGCGGTGACAATGAAAAATCTAAGGGATTTAGGTGAAATGTTAATCGATATCCACAATCAACATGAGCACCAGTCGTTACTGCAGAAATCTACTCACCAGCGCTTACTGGATGATTTCTGCCTAGATAAAAGTTTGAGAGGCAAACTTTCCTCCACGTGGAAGCAATGGCATCAAAATTTTAGGGAGCTGGAAAGCTTAAAAGTTCGATCCGAGGAAGATTCGGCAGAAGTCCAGCTCTTGTCTTATCAATTGTCCGAATTAGAGGATTTGGCAATTGAGGAAAATGAATTTGAAAAGCTGGAAAACGAATTCAAGGAATTGAGTGATGCAGAGGAGATAATCCTTGCGTCTACTCAAGCGTTATCGGTATGCGAGTCAGAAAGTGATCAGGGTGTTATCACGCTGATATCCTCCGCAATGCGTTCACTGCAAGGTATCAAGACCAAGCCTAATGAAATCCAAAGTGTTATCTCCACGCTTGAAACAGCGCGAATCCAACTGGAAGAAGCCGTCTCGGATTTGCGCTCATTTCATGAGAAGTTTGATGCTAACCCGCAACGACTCAACGAACTCAACCTTCGATTAGGCGAACTGCATAGTATTTCCCGCAAACATAATGCTAAACCGCATGAACTACTTGAAATAGTTGAAACCTTGAGATCCAAACTCAATAGATTCAAGAACTCTGGTGACGAATTAGACAAGTTAGCAGCTAATGACAAGCTTTTAAGAGAGCAATACATGTTAATCTCAGCGCAAGTGACAGAGAAACGACGGGAAGGGTCTAGGGAGCTCGCAAAAAGCATTAACAACCAATTGTCCAAACTCAGCATGCAACACGCCGAGCTCAAAATTTGTTTTAAGAATCGAAATGACGAAAACCCGACCGAGGGCGGTCGTGAATCAATCGAATTTTTAGTCAGCACAAATCCAGGAGCGAAAGCCGAATCTTTGGCAAAGATTGCGTCCGGCGGGGAACTTTCTAGAATTAGTTTAGCGATTCAGGTGATTGCCGCTCAAACATCGCAAATTCCGTCACTTGTGTTCGACGAAGTCGACGTTGGCATCGGCGGTGGAGTCGCAAAACTCATTGGAAGTCTGCTCCGAACCTTAGGGGAGAAAGCTCAAATTCTGTGCGTAACTCATCAAGCACAGGTGGCGAGCCAGGGCCATCATCATTTCCTGGTCAGAAAAGAAAGTAGTCAAAACAGCACCCTGACGCAAATAGAAGAATTATCGAGAGACGCAGTTATCACTGAAATTGCAAGGATGTTGGGAGGCGAAAATTTTTCTGAGGAGTCGCGAGCTCATGCTGAACAGATGGTCATCTCGAACTAGCTTATTGCAAAATGGGCTTATTAAGATGCCACTTTCCTTGCTGTCTCCTAGAGACATGAACCTTAGCCAGGAATCTTATAGCCGCGACTTATGAAGATCTCTTTTTTATCCTTAAGACTTGGGTCTGCCATACAGTACAAGCTTGTGATCGACAAGATCGAAGCCATATTCTGCGGCTATCTCTTCCTGCAGAGCTTCGATTGACTCGTTGTGGAACTCAATCACTTTACCCGTTTCCGTGCACACCAAATGGTCATGGTGTTCACCACTGTCGAGTTCGAAAACCGAGTGCCCTCCATCAAAGTTGTGACGCTCAACAAGCCCTGCTTGCTCAAACTGAGTCAACACGCGATAGACTGTGGCCAGCCCCACATCTTCGCCAGCATCAAGTAGGGCCTTATAGATGTTCTCTGCACTTTGATGACGCTGGTCTGACTGTTCAAGCATTTGTAAAATTTTCACCCTCGGTAGGGTTACTTTAAGCCCAGCGTTACGAAGTTCGTGGTTTTCAGAGGTCATTTTTTTCTCGCACTGCGTAAAGATTTATGGTTTTCGACAGAACATGGCGAACATGTTGGATTTCTGCCGCTAATACGACTCAGTTTTACTGAGTTTTTACTTGAGGTATTATGCACACTGTCAAGGTCCAGGGAAAGACAAAAAAAATCTGGACATAGTGAGAAAGAAGACAAAGTATGAAACGAAATAGCTTAAGACTGATCATCATAACCGCATCTTTTACCGGCCTCGTTGCCTGCAACAATATCGGTTCGATGGACTTTCCGGGCGTTTATAAAATAGCAATACCCCAAGGGAACATAATAACTCAAGACATGGTGGACCAACTTCGGCCCGGCATGTCCAAACGACAGGTTATCTTTGTCATGGGGACACCGTTGGTGCGCGACCCGTTTTTTCAGGACCGCTGGGATTATATTTACAGCTTCCAACCTGGTGGTGGGCAGCGTGGTCAGGAGCGAATATCGGTTTTCTTCGTCGATGACCAACTAGTCAGCTTTGAAGGAGACTTCGTCCCTTCGGCGGTCGCAGAAGCAACCGCCGAGGGAAATACCGAAGAGCCTATCAACTAGAACTCATATCGAATTCCAAATTGAATAGATCTGCCTGGCTCAGGCGCGAAGTTTTTGAGCATTGACGCGTGATTCCTGACTTCCTCGTCCATGAGGTTTTCACCCCTTAAAAAGACTTTCAGATCACTGTCACCACGAATTTGTATGTCGTAGTCCGCGTAAAGAGAGAGCAGAGTATAACCGTCCGTCTCTAACTCAAAACGACTTACGTCATCCTGGTTGTCAACCCGCGTAACCCGAAGATTAGTCGTCCAATTATCACCGAACATCCCAAACTCGGCACCAATTTTGTTAGCCGGTATACGCGGTACGTTACCACCCGTGTCAAAGTCAGCATCTACCACGTCGCCAAAGAAGCTCAATTCACCACCATCCATGATATCGAATGAGACACGGCCCTCGAGACCCTTAAACGTAGCATCTTTCTGCATATATGCTGCTACCGGTGCCTCCATATGCTCCTCGCCCGTCAGAGTCAGAGCGATGTAATCATCAATCTCATTGTAATAAGCGCTGAACGAGGCGCTCATTACCCCTTGATCTATCCGGTACCCAAGCTCTATGTTGTTAGAAGTCTCGTTATCCAGATCCACATTTCCAAGTTCAATCAAGTTAGTGGCCGCATGGAAAACATAATCGTGGTCATCCTTGAGTCCGCAAGCGCCATTGTCGACGTTGGAATATAGCTCTTCCACAGTAGGAGCGCGTTCAGACCGCGCGGCACCGATTATGAAATTGGCCGAGGCGCCCAGGTCATAAATAACGCTGCCGCTGAAGCTCATTGCCGAATCGTCAAAATCACAACCGCGACCATTGTCAACGTCATTGTTTTCAAACCGAGCTCCAAACTCGAGGGTATAGTTTTCACTTTCGTATTGCTCAACAGCAAAAAAACCAACAGAGTTAGTATCCGTTTTACCGATAAACGCCTCTTCACCTGTCGCGCTAAACTCAGAATCATTGATTTGAGCACCCCAGGCACCGCTCCAGCCACCCATGTGTCGATGATTCAGAACAAACCGACTGTTAGTACCTTCACTTTCATAAAGAGTACCAACATGCTGACCACCGTCCTCGAAATATTCGATTTCGCCATGCTCATAATCTGTCTGAGCAATGTCAGCCGTGAAGGTCTCAAAGAATCCACCATCAAAGTTGTATCCGCCTTTAGCATCGTAGCGTCTCGAGTCGATATCTAAACGAATAAATTCGACTTCTTCGTGATGCCCCTCATGCTCATCATCATGATCTTCGTCGTGATCTTCGTCATGGTCATCCTCGTCCTCATGGCCCGCATGAGAGTGAGTTCCTGGCGGAAGGCCATACTCATTATCCAACTGACTAACCGAGAAACCTATGAAGCCTCGATCAGTAACGTAAGAAAATCCGCCTGTAGCCCCAGAGGACTCAGCATCAGAATTCCCTATATACCCATAAGTATTTGGATCTTCCTCATCGTGGTCATCATGATCGTCGTGATCGTCGTGGTCATCATGATCGTCGTGGTCGTCGTCATGCAGAGCCTCAATAGCCTCATGCATATGCTCTTCCAGTTGCTCAAGTGCCATTTCATCAATGGCCCAGCCATCGATATCGACGTTATCGTTTTTGCGCTTAAAACCATCGAAATGAAGACCAAAATCACCAACCGATGTATCCAACCTCACCACCGTCTTATCCTCATTATTAACGGTATTATGACTCTGCTGGACTATAAAGTTGGTCTCCTCTACCAATTCAGACGGGATCCGATTGTCAATGACATTCACAATCCCACCGATCGCACCGCTACCGTATAAAAGCGTTGACGGGCCGCGAAGGACCTCGATTCGGTCAGCCAGAATGGGCTCCACGGCATTCGCGTGGTCTGGACTCTGAGCAGACACATCGCTCACCCCTACGCTATTTTGTAGCACGGAGACTCTGTTACCAGTTTGGCCCCTAATGATTGGCTGACCAACCCCAGTGCCGTATGAATTGATGTTAATCCCTGGTTCATTAGCTAGAGTGGCTCCCAAGGTGTTACCAACTTTCTGGCGCAACTCATCTCCCGAGAGGACAGTAACCGGGTGAACTGTATCTGCCACCGTCTCGGGTAGCGCTGACGAGACCAAAATTTCTTCGATCTCATCCTCAGCGGCGTTAGCCTGATATCCAGTAGTTAAGACTAAACCCACACAGAGTGAGATTTTCGATCGTTTAAAAGGTAATTTCATTATGTTCACCTATAAAAAGTCTTTCGACAAAAATTGTCACAGCAATTAAAAATCACGCCTACTAAGGCGCAAATGGTATCGGAACTAAAAGGGGCCCTTAGACGAGCTAAGAGTTAGGGGGCGAGCGAGACTGGGCTTTGATTGCGCCAGTATTTCGGAAAACCTCGTCTACCAGAAGGTAGGCTTCACTTGTATTTCTAGCAAGTAATAAAAACTCTGCGGCAGACGCCATTTCATCTTCAGCACTCGCGGCTTTTAAGCAAACTTCACATTCAAATTGGCTAAGGTCCTCACCTTCATGGGTGTGGGTCGCCTCTGCGATCTGGACGGAAAGAAGGAAGACACAGAGCAACCCAGACACTATATGTCTGACTGATGGAAAGAAACTCTGCATTTTAGCGATTATAATCAATTGTTTTTCTTCAGCATTTTCGAAGAGTCGCGAAGTATCGTTCAGTTATCGGTTTGCAGTCAAGTTAATTTAGCATCGCTGTCAAGTTATTTTAGCCCAACTGCTTAGCCATGGCCTCAACTGCAGGGAGCCCAACAATGTCGTGGGCCCGAAGGAAAATATCCTGCTTGGGCAGCACAGGGAGTGCGCCTGTTAACGTGGCCAGATGAATCTCTTCCTGCTCCTGTCGCTCTTTGAGAAATTCTCCGCTATCGGCGGGTGCGCGCTTATTAACCACAAGACAGTCTACTGATATATTCGCCTGCTTCAGCTGCTCATGAAGCTCGATCGTCTCAAGTACAGGCAATCTCTCCGCTGCAAGGACGATAACAAACGAAGTCATGTCGCTATCGGCAATTCGCTCTCTCAGATGGTTAAACTTGTGACGCCGCCTCAGAAGTATCTGCCGAATTTGGCTTTCCCTTTCTTGCTCTGAATCATCCGCGTTCCCAATCGTCTTGTCCTGCATCGAAGTGTCTTCACCGAGCTCGCGCACGAATTCGGCGAATCGATCAGCCTTTTCTCGGCGTTTTATTAACCCTTCCGTCCAAGCTGACATAATTTCGGGCAAGACCATCAGACGAGCTGTATGCCCCGATGGAGCAGTGTCAAATATGATCTTGTCATAATCTTTTAACCCGTCTTCGACGACGTCCGCCATTCGCTCCAGCATAGCTGCCTCGTGCATGCCAGGAGCATCTTTCGCAAGGGTGACATGCTTATCAACCTCAGAGTACAAGTTTGAAGGCATAAGTCGATGGAGCGCCGAAGATATTTCTTTTAAGTGCAGGTTAACAATTTCGTGCGGGTCTAGTTCAAGTGCATCTAATCCCGCTGTTATGCGAGTGGGCTTGCTACCGATCTTTCTTCCAAATAAATGCCCCAAGTTGTGAGCAGGGTCAGTAGAGATTAGCAAGACCTTCTCACCCAATTCAGCACATGCAGTCGCGGTAACGGCCGACACGGTGGTTTTCCCAACCCCGCCCTTACCGCCAAAAAACAATATCTTTTTGGCCTTTGCCAGTTCTAACAGCACCCGATGTGATCCAGTGGAGATCGTTCCATACCCATACGTTTGTGCCACTCGTGGAATCGATCATAAACCAGAGGTAATAGCTCTAAAGTATAGTATGCAGCCGGGTTCGGAACACCCATACTTTCCGCAAAGACGAGTAACATAAACAGGTCGTCTTCATCTCGCTGAGCTCGCGCAAATGAACGACGATACGGTGCGACATAATATTCATGTAACCCTTTTTCAATACGCTTGAGTAACGACTCTTTTTCTTTTTTTGTCACAAGTGATTCCCTTAACTAGTTATAACTCTATTATGAGGTAACTCTCTACGGAGTTAAAGTTATAGAGGCCTCAGTCTAACCATAAGCCTCTTTAGCCCGAACTACTATCGAGTCAACTAAACTGTTTGCTGACGAGGTTAGTAATTTTTCAGCTGCAACGTCAACAAGAAAGGAATCAAACTCAAACTCCATGGAGAGGGACACTTTGCAAGCGTGCTGAGCAAGACTGTCAAACGACCACCGAGCGTTAAAAGTTTTAAATTTTCCTTCCACCAATTCCATTTCGATTGAGTTTGGCCTTTTCAGTGAGTTCTTGGTTGTGAACTCCTGAGAGACTCCCGCTTTGCTTAGGCGCAACTTGCCGACAACTTGTTCATCACTTTCGCTAAGGACGGCCGCCTCTACGCACCCGAGCATAAACTCCGGGTATTTCTCAATATCATTGACTAGATCAAACATTTGATCAGCTGAGTATTCAACCAGCGCACTGCGATGGATAGACGTCATAGGCTAAGGCTAGGGTACGTATATTTGGAAGACAGTGCTAACAAAAACTAACAGCAGAACAAATGGAATGACGGTTCCCAGCGAAAAATTGATGTATTTTTCTAACCGCGATCCTAGATACTTTGGATCACCCGTCGACAGCTCTGAACTCAATCCCTTCAACTTCCAACGATAGCTACAAAAAATACACACGGTAAAGCCAACAAAGGGTAGGATAGTTTCATAAAATACATCTGACACCAAATCAAAAAACGATTTAGTGACCCCACCATAACTCGTGAAGGTTGTAAAAAAGTCTGAAATTCCAAGCGACATAATGGCAGGTATTGCAAATATAGTTAGCAAGACGGCCTGCAAAAGCACGGCCTTTTTGCGCGTCAGTTTCAATTCATCAATCCAACATGAAATCGGTATCTCTATTATTGAGACCAACGAAGTCAGTGCCGCAAAGAATACTAGCGAGAAAAATAGTACCGCTACAACGCTTGCTCCTGCATAACCAACTGCCGTTTGCATCGACAAAAATATCTGCGGCAAAAAACTGAAAATTAATCCAACACTGCTCGTCGATAAGTCATCGGTATTAGTGTTTGGATCGAAAGCAAAAATCGCCGGAAGAATGAGTAAGCCGGCAAAAAAAGCGATGCTCGTGTCGGCCACCGCCACCATTCGCGTCGATTGAGGAATGTTATCTTGACGGTTAAAGTAAGAGCCATACGTGACCAAAATGCCCATCCCCAAGGATAAGGAGAAGAAAGCTTGGCTAAGCGCGCCATTAATTACCGATAGGTTCATTCGAGAAAAATCGGGAACCAGATAATAACGTATCCCGGCAATCGCATTATCTAATGTGAGAACAAATAAGGTTAGTGAGACCAACATTAAGGCTAGTGTGGGCATGAGAATGCGCGCCAGGCGTTCGATGCCTCCTTTGACTCCACCCAGTAAGATAAAAAAGATTAAACAGAGCAACCCAAATAGGTAGCCGAAGAGGCTTGGTCTTGCGACTACCTCTCCAAACGTACTTTGGTTCGACAATACATCCAGTCGACCAATAGCGATCTCTTTAATGTATACCACCAACCAAACAGTAATCACGGTATAGAAAACCGCAATCATAAACGGGGTAACTATTGCGAGAGCACCTGCGAGGCGCCATCCGCGATGTCCATTCGAAAGTTGTGAGAAAGCTCCCACGGGATTGCGATTTGTCTGACGACCCATCGCAATTTCAGCCATCATTACCGGATAACAAATAAAAGCGATGAAAAAAAGGTAGATAATTAGAAATGCTGCACCACCGTTCTTTGAAGCCATCACCGGGAATGCAACAACATTGCCCAGCCCTACCGCCGAGCCGGCTGCGGCTAGGATAAAACCCAACTTCGAACTAAACTGACCTCTGGCCTCAGTCACCGGAAACTCCATTTTTTTCAATTAATTAGCACTCTACCCTCGCTTGGTCCCCGCTGATTCTATCAGCGGCCCCATTAACGCACAACGCTGTCAATTTATTGAATCTCATTGGAGAGGAGATGAAATTGTCAAACTAAGACGATTCAAAGTAACTTACGAGCTATAATCATTCACCATGGCTAAATCAAAGAATGTAAAGCGAAAACCAAAGGCACCGGATACAACGATTGTCGTTAACAAAAAAGCGCGTCACGACTACTTCGTCGAAGATACATTTGAATCTGGTATTGCACTCCAAGGTTGGGAGGTAAAAAGCCTGCGATTAAAGAAAGTCCAGCTAGTAGATAGCTACGTGATCATAAAAGACGGGGAGGCCTTCCTGCTAGGGTGTAACGTTTCGCCTCTCAATACCACCAACACTCATACAATTGCCGACCCAGCTCGCACAAAGAAATTATTGCTGCATAAAAAAGAGCTCGCAAAGTTGTTTTCCGCTACTCAGCAGAAAGGGCACACATGTGTCTGCACGAAAATGTACTGGAAGAATCATCTAATTAAGTGTCAAATTGCCCTCGCGAAAGGAAAGCAATCGCACGATAAACGCGCTACAGTAAAAGACCGAGAATGGAATATCGACAAGCAGCGTATAGTGAGACAAGCGAACAGATAATCAAACCGATCAATTATTAAGAGAGCCCTATGAGTAACCCTGTTAATTTTAAGACCGAAAATCAAATTTCCTTCATCTCCATGGATGACGGGAAAGCGAACGCCATGTCAGTAGAAATGCTCAAAGGGTTAAATAATGCCCTTGATGAGGCTGAAAATGCTGGCGGAGTAGTCATACTGACAGGAAGGGAAAATATACTATCCGGTGGTTTTGATCTCGGGGTGTTTAAAAGCGGCGACAATGCACAAATATTGGAGATGTTAACCCTCGGTGCTGAGCTTTCGTACCGCATGTTAAGCTATCCCAAGCCAATAATTGCCGCGTGCAGCGGACACGCTGTGGCAATGGGAACATTTTTACTGTTGTGTTGCGATTATCGAATAGGCGCCACCGGTAATTCAAAGTTTGCGGCCAACGAGGTAGCAATCGGCTTGACTGTCCCCTATTTTGCAATCGAAGTAATAAAACAACGTATTATCAATAAACATAGAAGCAAGGCGGTAGGTCTGGCTCACTTTTTTGAGATAGAAGAAGCCTTAGAAGCTGGATTTGTGGACGAGATAGCCGAACCTGACCAAGTTCTCAGTGCCGCCATTGCAAAGGCAGAGGAATTTCTTAAATTAGATTTAGAGGCCCATAAAGGAAGTAAGCTCAGATTGAGAGAGCCTTTGTTGGCCGCACTACGAGTCGCTATAGACAGAGACATCGAGGTCTGGGAAAAACGGCAGCTGTAACAAACGGCTATGCTTTTTTATCTAGCTCGTTCTAAAAATAATAGAGATCATATTCTACGCGGCATCCATAACTAGATGATTAGTAAATACCTCATGCCGCTGGCCTTATCTGTGTTAGAATCAAAAATGTTAAAGGGGGCGATTCGGATTCGACGCCGGTATCAACACCTTGAGTGCATGTCGAGAGGGTAGTGACTCTCGTTAAAAAATTACTGCAATTATATAGTTGCCAACGACGACAACTACGCTCTAGCTGCTTAATATAGCTGGCTAGCGATTGCCACGGGGATGCCCGTAAACCAGTGATTGCAATCGTCATATAGAACGGGACCGCTAATCAAGGTGTCTGGACTTGATTAGTCAAATTTTTCAGGCTCGCCCTAATTCACCCTGCCCGTCGGGTCGAGAAGGGTTAATAAAATAGACGACGCTAAACATGTAGATCTTTAGGCCGCGAACTGACGGACGGGAGTTCAACTCTCCCCGCCTCCACCAAACAACTGAAAAAAATAACAATAAATCAATATTTATCAGTAGTTTATTGATTTATTTCTTTCACAAAGCCTCGCTAACATTCGCTTCCTTGCCTACTTGAACTTCCATCGCTCATTACACCTATCAATATCGTCCTTGGCATGAGTATTGCGTCGGAATTAGGGTGAGGTTAGGTGATGAAAGAACAATGGATAAAATACGCTCCTAGAGATTTTTTTGACGAATTATTGACAAGTAATTCTAATCCCAGGATAGCTGCTCGAGCGCTAGTTAAATATTTTAAAGGCATATCTAGCGAAGAGATGGAGCAACGAGCTAACGCCGCAAGGCTAGCAATCCGAGATATGGGCGTCTCTTTTTCTCTATCCAGTAAGGGCGAGGATAAAGAGCGACCCTGGCCCTTCGACATTATACCGAGAACAATCGGATCACAAATGTGGAACGAAGTGGCGCTCGGGCTCAAGCAAAGAACAAAAGCGCTAAACCTATTTATCGATGACATTTATAACTCTCAAAATATTCTTCGTGATGGAATAGTCCCAACTAACGTGGTTTTAGATTCACCTAATTTTAAAACAGCTTGCTCAGGATTTACGCCACCCTATAAAGCATGGGCCAATATTTGTGGCACCGATTTAGTGCGCGACGAAACTGGAAGGTTCTTAGTGCTAGAAGATAATTTAAGAGTTCCCTCTGGCGTTGCATATATGCTGGAGAATAGAGACGTAACAAAGCGAATATTGCCAGAGCTATTTAGGAACTACAGTATCGTTCCTGTCGATGACTACCCCTTAAAACTCTATCAGATGCTAGCGTCCCTATCACCCAGAAAAATCAGGCGTCCCGTTATTGTTCTCTTGACGCCAGGAATTCACAACTCCGCGTATTTTGAGCACGCTTTCTTAGCACAAAGTATGGGCGTTGAGCTTGTAGAAGGTAGCGACCTATTTGTAGACAAGGATAACTATGTTTACATGCATACCGTTGATGGTTCGATAAAGGTTGATGTGATCTATCGCCGAATCGACGATGAATATTTAGATCCAGAAGTTTTTAGGGAAGACTCCATGATTGGAGTGCCTGGTTTAATGAGGTCCTGGAAAGCGAAAAAAATCTCTATAGCCAACAGTCCCGGCAGTGGTGTTGCGGATGATAAGTTAATTTATTCATTTGTGCCTGAAATTATAAAGTATTATTTCAAAGAAGAACCATTGCTACCTTCCGTGCCAACATATAAATGCTCTGATCCAAATGAATTAAAAGTGGTAAAAAGAAATATAAAAAATTTAGTAGTGAAACCAACTGATGGTGCGGGCGGTAAGGGGCTATTGATTGGCCCTAATTCAACGACTACCGAGAGAGCCAAATTCAAGCGCCTCATCAGCAAGTCTCCCCGAAAATACATTGCGCAACCTACACTTAAATTATCAACTTCCCCCACTTACATCGATCAGCAAATTAAGCCAAGACACCTAGACTTGCGTCCTTTCATATTAACCGGGTCTAAGAGCTGGGTCACTCCTGGTGGTCTTACCAGGGTTGCCTTAAAAGAAGGATCTCTCGTCGTCAACTCTTCACAGGGTGGCGGAAGTAAAGACACCTGGATAGTCGACGAGGGTACTTAGTTATGTTGGCGCAAGTGGCAGGAAGGATATTTTGGATGTCCAGATACCTTGAACGCTCAGAGAGCATGGCGCGCATGGTAAATGCATACTCCCAATTAATCATGGACTTGCCACGGGGCGCAGAGCTGGAGTGGAGCACGTTACTCAACATATTTGGTGTCGAAGATACATTTAGATCCCGTGAACTTTACCTGACTGAGTATTCGGTCATGCAATTCTTGATCGCTCGCATCAATAACAACTCGAGCCTAAAATATTCAGTAAAGAAAGCTCAAGAAAATGCCAGAATTACTAGAACCGTGCTAACGGAAGAGGTCTGGGAAACAATAAATGAATTGCAAATTTACGTGAATGAATTTTCAGATAGATCTGTATCCCGAAAGAACCGTTACTTGTTCCTGGACGAAGTCGTTGGGAGGTGTCAAATGGTGAACGGCCTGATGATAACTAACCAGTGTCGAGACCATGTTTATCGTTTTTCCAAGGTAGGACACCTCTTAGAACGGGTTGACCTGAATGTAAGAACAATAGACACACTATCCTATGCCACCTCGGGCAGTGCTAATAGAGACAATGCGTTTGATACATTGATTTGGGCCGGGATGCTGCGCTCATTGTCAACACTAGGAATGTATCGAAGATCTGTAGGTCCGATGGTTGATGCCCAATCCGCAATAAATTTTGTAGTGTCTGAGGAAACACTTCCTCGTTCGACTATTTTTTGCCTTAAAAGTATCCGCTCAGCAATTTTAGATTTAAAAAATAACAAAGGACTATTGAGAGTTGTTGACTCTGCAATCAGAAGCGTCGGCAACTTTAACGCAAGTAAGATGAGATCTAAAAAGTCTCAGCAAAGTATCGCAAGATTGTACAACTTCTCGCGAAAATTTACTGAGGAAGCCACCAAAACTTTATTTTTACCGAGACAAACATGAATAGGTTTTACTGCAAGTGTGGGTCAGAGGTTTTTTTCGACAACAGATTTTGTCAGAACTGTGGGGTGGCTCTGGGTTTTGATCATAAGACATTAAATATCATTCCAATAGAACCCCGTGGCAAAGCGAGATATCAAAGTTTAGACCTGTCTGCACGATCGTTTAAATTATGCGCAAACGGTTCTGAACATTCCTCTTGCAATTGGCTTTTACCAGCGGAGGATGAAAACGAGCTTTGCTTTGGCTGTCGATTTAATCGAATAATTCCTGATCAAAAGATAATTGATGTATCCCCGCCTATTAATCACCAACGGTGGTGTCGTTTAGAGGCCGCAAAAAAAAGATTACTCTACACACTACTTGAATTAAAAATACCGTTAAGTAATGGTTGGAGTGATTCTAAGAACGGGCTTTTATTCGACTTCCTGGAAAATATAGAGGCCGGTTCTAACGCTGTTTCCGAAAAAGTCGTTACTGGATATGCTGACGGTATAATTACAATAGACATTCTCGAGGCTGATGACATTGCCAGAGTTAGCGCACGGTCGGCTCTCAATGAACGACAAAGAACCATCCTTGGGCACTTTCGTCATGAATCGGGTCACTTCTTTTGGGATAAGCTGTTTAAAGAAATGGAATTGGGCTCCGAATTCGAACAACTTTTTGGCAATCCAGACAAGAACTACCAAGAGAGCCTAAATCAATACTATGAAGATGGTCCGCCATCGAATTGGAGTCATTACTTTATCACCGCATATGCGAGTTCACACCCATTGGAGGACTGGGCCGAAACTTGGAACCACTTACTGTTGATTTTTGATACGATCGAGACAGCCCACGCGCACGGATTGACCCCGATGAAGCCAGAGATCCAAAACTTGATAGGTAGCCTTGATGTTTGGAACGATCTCGTAATTGTCCTAAACCAATTAACAAGAAGTATAGGCATTAATGATGCCTATCCTTTTATCATTAATGAACTCGTTAGCCAAAAGCTCAACTACATTGCACGACTTATAGAATCGCTTCATCAAAACACAACAATTGTGAAGCCCGAACAGATAAAACTCTACCAAGAATAGAGTCCAGTTTTTATAAATTCAAACCAACTGAATCTTCGAAAGTGCGACTTCAATTTTCATTTTGTGTTGCGCGTTTATTTCTAAAAATAAATACTGAAACAGATAAATGAAGCGAAAATTAATAGGAAAACCACAAATGACCAATCGTCGTCCCATCCATCATTATTGATTCGTGAAGAACTTCTGATAAAGGTAACTAACTTTAAAAGCGCAGTTAAGATGGCGTTAGGTAATAAAAAAAAGTTGCGGAGCCTTACCCAGGCTTTCTCAGTATTCATAAATAGAAAATACTAGATTTATAACGAGAAAACATCCCTTAAAAGTTCTTTTTGAAATCTACAACATTGCCTGCCTTTTTTATGATTCGGCTGCAACGGGACTAATCAATCAGTTAGATATTTGTCAAACCAAGCAACCATTGCTCCAATGAAATCTGGCG
>ERZ802830.2896-NODE-2896-length-15075-cov-16.5015_pt1 | contig 15075 bp, 16 predicted proteins | sample MGYA00345654_ERZ802830 | MGnify/ENA primary metagenome ERZ802830 (study PRJEB30503, sample SAMEA104212375) | marine metagenome | biome: Westerlies Biome; feature: [SRF] surface water layer (ENVO:00010504) within the epipelagic zone...; material: water... | reverse complement strand
AAAAAAAGATAATAAAACTGTTAACCGTAAATTATATAAAACATCACAAACACCTCAGATATTTAAAATAAAAGAGTTTCTGAGTTACAATAAACAAATAAATGTTGTTACGACAGATGATGTTCAATTAATTGAAAATAAAAAGAATGTAAGAATTAAATATATAGATGGCGATTATGAGAACTTAAAAATTACGGCAAAAAATGACGTTAATGTATTTAAAAAATATTTATTTTATAAGACAAAAATAGGAAATGGCTTTGATATACATAAACTAGGCAAAGGTAATTATATATCGATTGGAGGAATAAAAATAAAATCTAATTATAAAGCTATAGGACATTCTGATGGTGATGTAGTGCTTCATTCAGTAATTGATGCTTTACTTGGAGCCAATGCTAAAGGTGATATTGGAAAGTTCTTTCCTCCATTAAAAAAATATAAAAATATTTCGTCTATTGAATTATTGAATAAAATTAAAAATAAAATAGATCTAGATAACTCAATAATCATAAATTTAGATATTACAATTATTTGTCAAAAAATTAGATTAGAAAAATATAAAGCTCCAATTAAAAATAATTTATCTAAATTGTTAAAATGTAATAAAAATTTAATTAACATCAAAGGTAAAACAGCTGACAAAATTGGCATCTTTGGAAAATCAGAAGCTATAGGTTGCTGGGCAACGATCAACCTAATTAATTAATGAAAAATTTCACTAAATATTTTGCTACACTATTTGGGATTGGTTTTATATCTCTTGCGCCAGGTACATTTGGGTCATTGTTTGCAATCCTTATTTGGTATTTTTTTATTGATTTGTTCTCTATTTTTTATTTCATAGTTTTATTTTTATTCGTTTTATCTGTTTCATTTTATTTTACAGATATCTATCTAGATAATTATAAAAAAAAAGATCCCTCTGAAGTAATTGTAGATGAATTTCTAGGTCAATCGATACCGTTATTATTTATAGTGAATTTTAATATATATGAAGTTTTAATTGCATTTGTTACATTTAGATTTTTTGATATATATAAAATTTATCCAATAAACAAAATGGAAGACTTAAAAGGGTCGTACGGCGTAATATTAGATGATATTGTTGCTGGAATATATTCATTAATTATTCTTATGTTATATAAGATATTGATACTGCTATGACTTCAGATTTATCAAAAATAAAAAATATACGATCAAAAAAGAAATTTACAATATCTTTAGCTGAGTCCTGTACAGGAGGCATGATAAGTAAATATTTAACAAGCATTAATGGCTCCTCTCTCTTTTTTAATGGAGCATGTATTTCATATTCAAATCAAATGAAAATAAGATTATTAAAGGTTCCAAAGAATACGATTATAAATTATGGAGCTGTTAGTCACCAAACTGCTCTTGCGATGGTTAAGGGGCTTAAAGCAATAACAGATAGTGAAATTCTTCTATCCGTTACTGGCGTTGCGGGACCAAGCGGTGGCACTGCAAGAACACCTGTTGGATGTGTATTTTTTGGTATTGGTTCAGCAATTAATAAGAAATATACATTTAAAACTGCAAAAAAAATATTTCATGAAAAAACAAGACTTGCTATTCAAAAAAAGAGTACAGAATATGCGATGTATTTAATATTGAAAGAGTTAAAGAAGATTTAATATATCTCTTTTGCGCGATCAATAAATGCACTAACCATTCTCTGAAATGCTAAGTTGAAAAATTTTTTCATCAATACATCTAATAAAGAAAGATTTAATTCAAAATCAATCATAAATTCAATTTCAGAATTATTTTCATCAACATCAGCAAATTTCCATTCATTGGTAAGATATTTAAATGGACCATCAAGATTTTTGACATTTATAAATGATTTATCTTTTGCTAGTTTCACCTCACTTCTATATGTATAAACAAATTGATCATATCCAATCTCTAAATCTGCAATAACTACCTCATAGTCATCAAATCTCTCTCTACTAATAATTTTAGAGTCATTGCACCAAGGAAGAAATTCCTTATATTCGTCAATATTTGAAACTAGATCAAACATCTGATCTTTCGTGTATGCAACTAGTTGTTTTTCTTCTTGCTTAGGCACCTGAATGTAAATGTTTTAATTTATTAAAATCACTCTCTGCGTGATAAGATGATCTAGTAAACGGTGAAGATGATACAATTTTAAAACCTTTATTTAACGCCTCATCTTGAATGCGTATAAAATAATCTGGATTATGATATTTAATCACAGGATGATGATTTAATGTCGGTCTTAGATACTGACCGATAGTAATAAAATCTACATCCTGTTCTCTTAAATCGTCCATCAAAACTCTTATTTCATCAAACTTTTCACCAAGACCAATCATTATTCCAGATTTAGTAAATATAGAAGGTTTCAAAAGTTTAATTTCTCGAAGTATTTTCAAAGAGTGATGATAACCTGCACCAGGACGAACTTCCTTATACAATCTTTTTATTGTTTCTAGATTGTGATTAAACACATCAATTTCTGTTTTTGCTATAATTCCCATTGATGAATCTTTCCCCCTAAAATCTGGAGTAAGAATTTCGACAGTTGTATTTGGAGATTTTTCTTTAATTTTTTTTATTGTATTTGCAAAGTGCTGGGCCCCACCATCATTTAGATCATCTCTATCAACAGAGGTAACAACTACATGTTTTAGACCCAGACTCTTAACAGTGCTTGCAACTCTTGCTGGCTCTAATATATCAACCTTATTTGGTTTTCCTGTTTTAATATTACAGAAACTACATGATCGAGTACATACGTCTCCTAAGATCATAACAGTTGCATGTTTCTTTTCCCAACATTCCGACAAATTTGGGCACATTGCCTCCTCACAAACTGTAACTATCTTATTTTCTTTTAAGGTATTCTTAGTTTGACTGATTTTGTTTGACGGAATAGATACCTTAATCCAGTCAGGTTTAATTGGACTTTTAAAATTAGAAAATTTTTTTCTCAGTAATGCTTTAGAAATTTGATTATCCATTGTGCTTTATTAATAAATAAAGACAATTCACCTATATTTCAAGTGATACTACTTATCAAAAAATACAATATATTCGTTTGATTTTCCATAGCCTAAAACATTACGTATCTGTTCGTCAACCAGGTCACTATTGGAGCTTAGATTTTGAAGAGAAGAGATCTTAATTTGAAGTAGGTTATTATTGGTCTTTAAAGAACTAATTTTTCCTTCGAGTGCTATAATTTCACTATCTAACCTAGCATGGGATAAGAGGCCATTGTTTCCATCAAATATATTAAATGAAAGATATATAATTATTAATGGAAAGAAAAAATATGGGTAATACTTTTTAATTCTTTCCTTTAAATTAAGAACTCTATTCATGAACTATAAAGAATCATAATTCACGAATCATGACAATTCTATTGGATCAAAAATCCTTGAAAAAATGTAAAAATTAAGTTTTGGACTCTTTTTGTTCTAATTACCTATTAAAATATCAATAGAACTTATTGTTTTTTATAGATTTTTTTAAGTCAAAATTTTCTTCTATTCGTAATAATTGATTAAATTTTGCAATTCTTTCCGACCTGGACATAGAGCCTGTCTTAATTTGCCCAGAATTAGTAGCAACTGCTAAATCGGATATGAAGGTATTTTCTGTTTCTCCAGATCTATGAGAAATAACAGTTTCGTATCCATTAGATTGTGCAAGTTCAATTGCATCCATAGTTTCAGTTAATGTACCTATTTGGTTGGGCTTTATTAAGACAGCATTTGCAGCTCCTCTTTCAATGCCTTTATTAATTAGATTTAAATTAGTAGCAAACAGATCGTCACCAACAATTTGGATATTGTCTCCAAATAATTTGGTAAATTTTGTCCAAGAATTCCAATCATCTTCCGAGAAAGGATCCTCTAATGAAATAATTGAATATTTTTTACATAAATTAATTAAAAATTTTGAGAATTCATCACTTGTAAACGGCTTAATCTTACTTTCTAGCTTATATTTTCTGTTTTTATAAAATTCTGATGCAGCAACATCCAAACCAAGCATGAAATCTTTGCCAAGTTTATATCCCGATTTTAGAATTGCTTCTTTAATTAGTTTACATGCGTCTTCCTCGTTTTTTAAATTAGGTGAAAAACCGCCCTCGTCACCTACAGCTGTAGAAAGACCTTTTTTTTCTAGTATCTGTTTTAGAGTATGGAAAACTTCAGATGATTTTCTTAAACAGTTGCCAAATGTTTGTTCATTTATAGGAATAATCATGAATTCTTGAAATGTAAGATTATTATTTGCATGTGCACCACCATTAATGACATTTAACATCGGTACTGGCATTTTAAACGTTTTGGATCCTCCAAGATATTTATAAAGAGGCAGCTTTAATGATTTAGCAGCAGCATCTGCCACAGCCAGCGAAACACTTAATAAAGCATTAGCACCTAATTTGCTTTTATTTTTACTTCCATCTAATTCTATCATTGTTCGATCAATTTTGTTTTGATCTAGAGAGTCAAGGCCAGAAATGGTGTCAAAAATTATTACATTTATATTTTCTACTGCTTTTAAAACAGATCGACCATGATATGACTTTTTGTTATCTCTTAATTCAAATGCTTCGTATTTACCCGTTGATGCACCAGAAGGAACACTAGCCCGCCCCATTGTACCATCTTGCAAATAAACATCTGTTTCAACGGTAGGATTGCCCCTGCTATCAAAAATTTGTCTGGCTATTACATTTTTAATTTTAGACATAAAAATAACGTTATTAATTAATTATTTATTTAGTTTTCTTTAACTAAATTGTCAATTTGAATAAGTTTAGAGACTAATTTCTCTAAATCTTCTAATTTTACCATATTTGGTCCATCTGAAGGTGCAACATCTGGATTATCGTGAGTTTCCATAAATACTGAGGATACCCCAACGGCGACTGCTGCTTTTGCTAAAGTAGGTACAAATTTTCTATCTCCCCCACTTCTATCACCTTTTCCACCTGGACTTTGAACTGAGTGTGTCGCATCAAAAACAACCGGAAAACCAATTTCCTCTTTCATTACATGCAATGATTTCATATCTGAAACGAGAGTATTATAACCAAACGAAACACCACGCTCAGTTAATAATATTTTATTATTCCCGCTATCACTGACTTTTTTAGCCACATTAACCATATCCATTGGAGCAAGAAATTGTCCTTTTTTTATATTTATTACTTTATTAGTTTTTGCTGCGGCTATCAAAAGATCAGTCTGCCTGCATAGAAATGCAGGGATCTGTAAAATATCTACATGGTCTTTAATTTTATCACAATCATCAATATTATGAATATCAGTCAATATATGGATTCCATATTCACTTCTTAACTTATTAAATATTTCTATGGATTGATCGATACCTAATCCTCTTTCAGAATTGATACTTGTTCTATTGGCTTTATCAAAGGAAGTCTTGTAAACAAAATCAATTTTTAATCTAGACGTTATTTCCAGTAATGATTCTGTCATCATTTTTGCGTGTTCGTATGACTCAAGTACACAAGGACCTGCAATCAAGACTAACTTCTTTTCATTACTAAATACGGTATTGCCTAAATCTACACTTTTTTGCATTTTACGTTTTATTCTTTGCAGCTTCGATAAATGATTTAAATAATGGATGTGGATCAAATGGTTTTGATTTAAGTTCAGGATGAAATTGAACACCTATAAACCATGGGTGATCTTTTAATTCCACTATTTCAGGTAATAAGCCGTCTGGGGAATAACCCGAGAAATGAACTCCATTACTTTCAAAATCTTTAGCGTAATTATTATTAACTTCATACCTGTGTCTGTGTCTTTCACTAATCAAATCTGTACCATAAATTTCTCTAGCTTTAGAATTATTGTTCAATTTTGCCTCATAAGCTCCTAATCTCATTGTTCCGCCTAAATCACTCTCTTTTGTTCTCTTTTCAGTAGTACTATCTACATTAGACCACTCAGTCATTAATCCAACAATAGACTCTTTGCAATCGGCGAATTCACTGGAATTTGCCTCTTTTATTCCAAGTATATTTCTTGCCATTTCTATCACAGCTAATTGCATTCCAAAACAAATGCCAAAATAAGGAATTTTATTTTCTCTTGCATATTTAATTGCTGCTATTTTACCTTCTGCTCCTCTCTCACCAAACCCGCCGGGAACTAAGATACCATGACAATTATTAAGCATATTTTCAATATTGGAACCGTTCAGTTCTTCTGACTCAATCCAATTCAATTTAACTTTAACATTATTATAAATGCCACCATGCGACAGTGCTTCATTAAGGGATTTGTATGCGTCAGCCAAACCAGTATATTTACCAACAATGCCAATTTCTATACTGCCCTCTGGTTCCAATATTCTTTTTGATACTTGTGACCACATTTTTAAATCAATTTCTTTTTTAGACTCTAATCTAAAGTACTCTAGAACTCTCTTATCAAGACCCTCATTTAAAAAATTAATAGGAACTTCATAAATTGAGTTTGCATTAATTGCTGGAATAACACAGTCACCTTTCACATTACAAAATAAACCAATTTTTCTTCTTTCATCCTCTGGAATTTCTCTATCAGCTCTGCATAGCAAAATATTTGGCTGTATGCCTAAGCTTCTCAACTCTTTGACAGAGTGCTGAGTTGGTTTGGTTTTTAGTTCTCCAGAACTAGCAATGTATGGAACTAATGTTACATGCATAAACAAAGAATTTTCATGTCCATTATCATTGTGAAATTGCCTTATCGCTTCTATAAACGGCAAACTTTCTATGTCACCTATTGTTCCTCCTATTTCACAAATTACAAAATCTTCATCATCAAGATCTTTAGAAATAAATTCTTTAATTTCATTTGTGACATGAGGAATCACTTGTACTGTGGCACCCAAGTATTCGCCTTTTCTCTCTTTTGCTATAATTTTTTGATAGACTTTTCCCGATGTAATATTATCTGATTTTTTAGATGTAACTCCTGTGAACCTCTCATAGTGACCTAGATCTAAATCTGTTTCCGCACCATCATCAGTTACATAAACTTCACCATGCTGATATGGACTCATCGTACCTGGGTCTACATTTAGATATGGGTCTAATTTTCTAATTCTGACTTTGTATCCGTGATGTTGCAACAATGAAGCGAGTGATGCTGAAGCTAAACCTTTACCAAGTGAAGAAACCACGCCGCCAGTGACAAATATAAATCGCGCCATGGAAGTATTTTATACTTTAAAATAGATTTAAAATAAAGAACTAATCTAACTGCGGAAGTTCTGGCAAATCCTCAATATTCAGTTGGTCAGTAGATACGTTTTCAGGTTCATCGAACGATAATGTTCTGTCTGAAGATCTAAGGCTCAAAACGGTAAGGCTAATGCTTGTTACAACAAAAAGAGCAGCAATAACCGCTGTAGTTCTTGTTAAAGCATCTGCACTGCCTCTAGGAGACATTCCATCACTACCTCCACCGATTCCAAGTGCCCCACCTTCTGCTCTTTGAATGAGAACTACGATTATCAAAATAACGGCTAAAATAGCATGTATGATTAATAGTGCACTTTCCATTGCGTCCTTATATCTATTTAGTGATAAGAATCAATTATTTTACAAAATTCTTTAGATTTTAATGAAGCCCCTCCAACCAAAGCGCCGTCTACATGATCAAGGTTAAGAATATCAACTGAATTTGCAGCATTAACTGAACCCCCATAAAGAATAGAAACATGTTTACTAAATCTGAGGCTCAATAGATTTGAAAGTATATGTCTTATTTTTTCATGTATTTTATTAATATCATTTAGTGATGGAACCTTACCAGTTCCAATCGCCCATACAGGCTCGTAAGCAATTATGATTTTTTTTGGGTCAATTTTTTTAGGCAATGATGAAAGTTGTTTTTTAAGTATTATATTTCTTTTTTTTATTTCTTCTAACTTCTCTCCTATGCAATATATCACAGTTAGATTACTTTTAATCGCAGATTGAATTTTTAAATTCAGCTCTTGAGAAGTTTCTTTTTGATATATTCTTCTTTCTGAATGACCCAAAATAACATATTGGCAATTAATTGTTTTAAGCATATTTGCACTTATGGAGCCAGTATATGCGCCCTCAGACTTATAATGGCAATCTTGACCACCAAATTTAATTTTTTTTTCTTTTTTTATTAATTCTGACAAAAGAGTAAATGGTGGGCAAATTACAACTTTAGATGTTTTGCGTTTCATCTTCTGACAATAATTTGATATCGATTTTACTAATTTATAAGAGTCTTTTTGGCCATTCATCTTCCAGTTGGCAATGGTATATTTAGTTCTTTTCATTCAACGTTATTCCTTTTATAACACCTTTTTATACATCATAAGACATAATGTTAGATATAGTAAGAAATTTAGTATCCTCAATTTTTGGAAAGATTCTCCTTGGAATAATGGTCTTGAGCTTTGCACTATGGGGTGTTGGAGATATTCTTACCTCAGGAAATAGCCAGTTAGCTGCAAAGGTTGGAAATGAAAAAATTACTTTAGATGAATTCTATAATGAATTTCAAAAAACAGTATCGCTTTATAACCAGCAAACTAGTTCAAGTATAAATTTAAAAGAGGCAAAAGATTTGCAGCTACACAATATTTTATTAAATGACTTGATTTACTCAAGAATGGTTAAAGACTACGCCAACAAGCAAAATATATTTATTAATGATACTTCGTTAAAGATTATAATCACTTCACTGCCACAATTTAAAGACGCTGATGGATTATTTTCTGAAACAAAATATAAAAATTTTATTTTCAATAATTTCCCAAATGAGGAGGTATTTTTAAATGAAATTGAGAATACAATTTATCAAGGTATAATATTTGAAAATTTTAACATAAGTAGCTTCCTAGATAAACAGGTTATAAACCATTTATTTAATCACGAAGGTGAAAAAAGATCTGTAAGATATTTTATTATAAATGATGAAGACTTAGATATTAAATTAAGTGACGAATTGCTTCGAGAATATTATGAGACAGAAAAATTTAAATATGAAGTTTCTCAGAAAACAATAATTGATTATATTGAAATAAGTCTAGATCAATTCGTGGATTTAGACTCTATTGATGAAAATAATATTGTTGAATATTACAACGATAATATAAATCTTTATATCAAAGAAGAAAAGAGAGAGATAGAATTTGCTAGATTTAGAGATAAAGATAGTGCAAATGAATTTTACAAAACATGGGCTCAAAATGACCCAGCTTTAATTTTTTCATATATGGAAAATAATGAAGTTGAACTTAATAAAATACAAGACTTCACACTTTCTCAAAATACATTTACTGATGAAATAGCTAATTCTATATTTAATTTAAACATAGATGACGTTTCCCCCCCACTTGAGTATCAAGGTATTGGGTACTATGTCTTTAAATTATTGAACATTGAGAAAAAAGAAACTCAATTATTAAGCGAAGTTGAGAAAGATATAAAGAAGTATTTGGCAGAGGAAACTGCTTATGTTGAATTTGATGACACTGTTAATTTAGCAGATGAAATGCTCTTAAATGATTATGATTTAAATGAAATTATGGATAGTTTGAGTAAAGCAAAAATCACAAAATCATCATCAAGTGATAATTTGGTAAATAAAATAAACAATGAGGAAATACAATTAAGTTTTGATCAACCTATTGGATTTTTATCTGAAATTATTTTTAATGACAACGCTGCATTTATTTACTCCATTTCAGATAAAAAAGAGTCTTTCATACCTGAATTCTCAATGGTCAAGGAAGAAGTAAAGCGTGATTATATAGAAAATGAAAAGAAATCAAGAATATCCAGCATGGCTGATAAGATACTAATTGATTTACAGTTCGAAGGGATTGATAAATTTGAAGAGTACGCAAAATTAAATAGTATAGAAATTAAAGAATTAAATGATTTGAAGAGAAACGATGAAAATATTTCAAAGGAGTCTCTATCATCAATTTTTAATATTAGTTTAGAGGACAATGTAAAAATTATAATGAATAATGACGATATAGGGATAGGAGCTTTAATAAAAATAACTAAACCTGACAGCTATATTTCTGATACATACTATTCAGAAGTTGAGAATAACATTATACAAAATTTTAATTCTTCACTGGAATCAATAATTGGTCAGAAAATTATAGATAATACAGATTATGAAGTATATTCTCAGAATATTGATAAATTGTTCATGTAATGACCTTTTCTCATTCTAAGAAACAATTTGATAATTTGATAAAAAAAAAATCTAATTTTCTTTTTTATAAAAAAATTTTAAAATTAAGTTCTGATCCAATTCCGTCATTCATAAATTTAGTTGAAAAAAATAAATATAGCTTCCTTTATGAGTCAGTTGAAAAAGGTCGTGAAAAGGGAAGATACTCTATATGTGGATATGACTCACTAAGAACTATTCAATTAACGAATGACACACTTACTTTAGAAAATAATAAAGTTATTAAAAAAATTAAATATAGAGGCAGTCCACTTAAAAAAATTGACACCATCATAAAAAACTTAAAGTTTATTAAAAGTAAAAGATTACCACCAATGTCAGGTGCCTTTTTCGGATATATAGCTTATGAGAATATAAATAAAGTTGAAAAAATATCATCTAAAAGAAAGAAAGACGACCTTAAAACTCCTGACATTATTATGTTTATACCTAATAATTTACTTATATATGACAATTTTTCTGCTTCACTTTTTATAATTAAACATTATTTAACAGACGCAAAAACGAAAAATTTCCATAAGCAAATTCTAGATATTAATAAAATTGAAAATTACATAAAGAAGGACAAAGACTATAGAAATATAAATTTCAGTAAAAAGAAAAAAATCACTGTTAAGTCTAATATGACAAAAACAACCTTTAAAACAAATATTAAAAAAGCAAAACAATATATAAAAAATGGCGATATATTCCAAGTAGTTCCAAGTCAGCGATTTGAAACTAACTTTAATCAGAAAAGTAGTTTTCTGTATGAGGTATTAAGGAAAACTAATCCTTCGCCTTTTATGTACTATTTCAATCTTCCCAAATTTGAAATTGTAGGATCAAGCCCTGAAATACTAGTAAGACTTAGATCAAATGAAATAACTATCAGGCCAATTGCTGGAACCAGACCTAGAGGAAAGAATAAGATCGAAGACAAGAAGTTTGAGTCTGAATTAATGAACGACAAGAAAGAAATTGCCGAACATTTAATGCTTTTAGACCTAGGAAGAAATGATGTTGGAAAAGTATCAAAAAAATCAAGCGTCAAGGTTACATCGAAATTTAAGATAGAGCGCTATTCACATGTTATGCATATAGTTTCAAATGTTACTGGCAAATTAAAAAACAATACTTCATCAATTTCAGCGCTAATGGCAGGTTTTCCTGCAGGAACTGTTTCTGGCGCACCAAAAATAAGGGCTATGCAAATCATAGATGAGTTAGAAACTACTAAGCGAGGCATATACTCAGGAGGGATCGGATATATATCATCTAATGGAGACATGGATACATGCATTGTCTTGAGAACAGGAATAATAACAAAAAATAAACTATATGTTCAAGCTGGTGGCGGTGTAGTATTCGACAGTGACTCTGAAAAAGAATTTAACGAAACAGTTAATAAAGCTAAAGCTGTGCTTAATGCAGCTGAAATAGTAATGGGTAATGTTCAATGATATTAATAATCGATAACTATGATAGCTTTACTTATAATTTAGTGCATTACGTTGAAGAGCATAATTACAAAGTTCAAGTATTTAGAAATGATAAAATAACATTACAAAAAATAAGAAAGCTGAAACCTAAAAAAATAATTATTTCCCCTGGCCCCTGTACGCCTGATGAAGCCGGAATAAGCATTGACCTTATTAAGTATTTCTATAAAAAATTTCCAATATTAGGCGTTTGTTTAGGACATCAATCCATTGGACAAGCTTTTAATGCTAAAATCATAAAAGCCTCTAAAATAATGCATGGTAAAGTATCGACTGTAACTAACAAAGGTTCAGAAATATTTAAAGGCCTTCCAAAGAAATTTGATGCTACCAGATATCATAGTCTTGTAATTAAAAATAATACTCTTCCTGAATATTTTAAAATAATATCTGACACGATTGATGATAATAAAAAAGTAATTATGGGCATTCAACACATTAAATATCCTATCTACGGTGTACAATTTCACCCAGAAAGCATTGCCACTACACCTTACGGTAAGAAAATTATAAAAAACTTTTTAGAAATATGAATATTGAATTTAAAACATTTATTGATTTAGTGCTCAACGATAAACTTGATCTAGAATCTACAATGAAAGCATTCAATTTAATCATGAATGGTTCAGTTAGTGACATTCAAATAAGTTCCTTTTTATCTATACTTCAAAAATCTGGTGTAAGGGCCGATCATATGATTGGTGCAATTGAAGTGATGAGATCTAAAATGGTCTCTGTCGCTGCCCCAGAAAATTCAATGGATACATGTGGAACTGGAGGAGATGGAAAAAATAGCCTTAACATATCTACAGCCACAGCATTTGTTTTGGCTTCACATGGCATACCTATTGCTAAACATGGGAATAGAGCGTTGACATCAAAATGTGGATCAGCAGACGTTCTTAAAGCTCTGGGTATCAATATTGATATGAATACATCAAGATTAGAAGATTGCATTAACGAAATTGGGCTGTGCTTTATGTTTGCTCCTAATCATCACCCTGCAATGAAATATGTCGGGCCAGTGAGACAGCAATTGGGCATTAGAACAATATTTAATATGCTAGGACCCCTATTGAACCCCGCGGATGTAAAGACTCAACTAGTTGGCGTCTATTCAAAAGAGGTATTTAAAATATATAAAGATATTTTTTCAAAAAATAGCAATAAAAATGCCTGCATAGTATCTGGATATAATGGAAATGATGAAATTTCATTAGAAGGTGAAAATGCAATTTTTACAAAACTATCGGGTGAAATTAAATTTGATCCAGCAACAATCGATATTCCTAGACCAATTAATAATGAAATTTTAGGAAAAGATGCAAAATATAATGCCAACAGAATAATAGAAATTTTCAATGGAAAAAATGACTCATTCTATAAGTCAGTATGTATAAATGCAGCTTTTGGATTACTTGCTCATGAGTCCCATGAACTGAATGAAGCAAATATTCTAAAAGCATATCAAAAAGCCTCAGATTTAATAAAGAGCGGAGAACCATTAAATCAAATAAATAAATTAATTAAATTCACAAATAAATAATGTCAATTTTGAAGGAAATATATGAATATAAAATTGACTTTGTTAATAAGCAAAAAAAGCTACATACTCAAAGTGATATCCTAAATAAGTTAAAAAATATAACTTCGCACGATTTCAGTTTTTCTAAAAAATTAAAAGATGAGATGTCTCGAACATCAATAATAGGTGAATTAAAACGTGCAAGCCCTTCTTTAGGAAATTTTGTAAATGAAGAAATAAACTTATCTAATATTGCACAAATATATGAAGAATGCGGTGTTTCCTGTTTATCAATATTGACAGATGAAAAATATTTCAAAGGAGGAATTGAAGATCTTATTGAAATAAGAAAAATATCTACTTTACCAATTTTAAGAAAAGATTTCATAGTTGATGAATATCAAATTTATGAAAGTAAGTTAGTGGGAGCAAGCTGTATTTTAATAATTTTAGCCATGCTAGATCAAAAAAAAGCGGATAAACTTGAAGCAATTGCTCAGAATATAGGTCTAGATGTTATAATTGAAATTCATAATAAGGAGGAGCTTGAAAGAGCAATAAATATGCAATCAGAATTAATCGGCATAAATAATAGAAACTTAAATAATTTTGAAACTAGTATAGAAACTACAATCGAGCTCAGTAGTTATATTGCTGATTTAAATAAAATTTTTATCTCAGAAAGTGGTTTTCATAGTCATAGCGATGTGAGTAAAATTATTTCTTTAACTGGTATTAATAATTTTCTCATAGGCGAATACCTTATGAAATCAGAACAATTAAAGGCTGATATTGCAAATATTCTAAATTGATAGTTAAACTATACTAACTAAATTACTGATTATATTGAATATTATTTCATTGAAAGATAATGAGAACATTGGTAGAACATATATACAGGATCGAATCAATGTTAACAAAAAAACAAAAAGAACTATTAGAGTACATTCAGAGCTATCAGATAAAAAGTGGTGTGACACCATCTTATGAAGAAATGAAAGCTGCGCTTAATCTTAAATCTAAATCAGGCATTCATAGACTTGTAATAGCCTTAGAAGAAAGAGGATTTGTAAGGAGACTAGCTCACAAAGCTAGAGCGTTGGAAGTTATCAAGGATGCCATATCCACTCTAAAAGTATCAGATAAAACTAATAAAAATATTATTGTGGGGGATTTCACAGGAAGCAATAAGGACGAAAACAGCAAATTAAGCACTCTTCCATTGCTTGGAAAGATCGCAGCAGGTACCCCAATTGAAGCTATTCAACACAACGATACATCAGTAGATGTTCCAAAAGAAATGATGCCTATCGGGGAAAGTTATGCTTTAACAGTCGAAGGTGAGTCTATGATTAATGAAGGTATTTATGATGGAGATACCGTATTAATTAAAAAAACTAATCTTGTTGAAAATGGTGATATTGCGGTTGCTTTAATTGATGACTCTGAGGCAACTTTAAAAAGAATAAGAAAAAAAGGTCAAAGTATCGCATTAGAAAGCGCTAACCCTATTTATGAAACAAGAATTCTATCTGCGCATAGAGTTAAAATTCAGGGAAAGCTTATAGGCCTGTTAAGAAAATATTAATTTTTTTTAACTTTTTTTATTCTAGAAATAGTTTATCTATAACAATGTAAATGGTTAAGAAGAAATTAAATAAAAAAAATAATAGAAAAGCTAAACTAATAATCGACAAAACGACATACGAATTTCCAATATATAATTCTACTGAAGGCGAAGCTGTTATAGATATCTCTAAATTACACGCTGAGGCAAATATAT
>ERZ802830.2894-NODE-2894-length-15086-cov-7.24775_pt1 | contig 15086 bp, 13 predicted proteins | sample MGYA00345654_ERZ802830 | MGnify/ENA primary metagenome ERZ802830 (study PRJEB30503, sample SAMEA104212375) | marine metagenome | biome: Westerlies Biome; feature: [SRF] surface water layer (ENVO:00010504) within the epipelagic zone...; material: water... | reverse complement strand
GTTTCAGGAAGAGTTAAACATTACATATCTGCATTTGGTGAGCACGTTATTGGCAAGGAAGTTGAAGAAGCGATGTTAGAGGCCATTAAAGGCACTAATATTAAGATAAATGAGTTTACAGTAGCCCCTCAAATTAATCCAAACTCTGGCCTACCATATCATGAATGGTTTGTTGAATTTGATAATTCACCAGAGAACTTAGAGGCGTTTAGTTTAAAATTAGATGCAGCTCTTCAAAAACAGAATACTTACTATTTTGATCTTATTAAAGGTAAGGTACTAAGACCATTATTGATCTCTAAAGTTAAAACTCATGGATTTCAAACTTATATGAAGGCTATCGGCAAGTTAGGAGGTCAAAATAAAATACCAAGATTGTCCAATGATAGAGCTATTGCTGATAAAATTTTAGAGCTCAAAATAGTTAAATAAGATTATATTTGTCATGATTATGTCGGGTTCAAAAACACATACACGCACACGCGCTCAAGAGAGTTCTGCAGCTATTGAAAGGCTCTATATTACTATGCGTCATTTATTCAATAGGGGGTTTTATAAACCTATGGGTGTTTCTGGAGAAACATTAAGAGAGGCACTTTTAGAGCTAAGGCCCGAAATTTATGGATCTATTGCTGAGGAGAAAGCAGAATTAGATGGCTTGTTATATGTCTTAGAGCGCTTACCCATTGGAATAGAAGAATGTTCATTAATAAACCTCACTTCAGACGAGGGCTTTGCAGATTCTCATTTTAAAGTTATAATTCCTTCAAAAAGAAGAAGGAATTGCTACAGAATTGATAAAGAGCAGATGAATATTGAAATTACAAGGGGAAGATCTGAGATTTACGATATTTTAACGCATCTAACATTTTTATTTATTGAATCCCACAAAATAGGCAACAATGTTTTAATCAATAACAATAAAGCCACGACAAGGGATTGGATTAAATTAGAACAAGCGGTTATCGATAACAAAGAAATGTCTCAAAAAGACAGAGAGATTGCAATTACTCATACAGCAAACATTTTAGGAAGAACATTTCAAGAAGTCAATCAATTTTATTCAAAATTTGCCTCAGATTCCGACCTAGACCGATTTCTAAAAATTATATTTTGGCTCGGAAAAAAGGCTATTAACGAGATTGCAGATAATCAAAAGCGAACCATAATTTTTAGTCCGGTTTTAAGAGAGCGACTAGGGCATCATATTCATGGAGAAATTTGGGCTAATAACATAAAGACCGTTTTGGACCAAAAAGGCTATTTAAACCGACCTATTCATATTATTAGCGCGAACATGCATAGTGTCATGAACTCTTTGTTCGCAGATACTGCTTTAGCTAAATCAAAATTAGACTTTAAAGATTACGAAGGATATGAGGTTCTAAGCATTCCAGAAAATCAAAATCTACGCAATAAAGTAGAGAAATATGCGTTGCAGAATGGAATGACTTATATCAAAGATTCTTCAGGCACAAATATTGACGTTCAGTTATTTGATATAACTGTTAATAATAAAAAAGAAGATCAACCAGTTATATTGGTAATGGATTATGCATTCGGCGAACAAGCATATGAAACCATTGATGAATTGTTAAAACCTATAGTTAATAAAGAGCAAAAGACGTATATCAACGTAAAATCTGTATCTATTATGGGTAAGGCAGGTATTTTAGAAGGAGGAAAAGGCGATATTATGATTCCGTCTGCACATATTTTTGAGGGAACAGCAGATAACTATCCCTTTAAAAACCAGCTAGAAAAACATCATTTTGAAGATTCAGGGATTGATGTTTACGAAGGTTCTATGGTAACAGTTCTTGGAACATCTCTTCAAAATAAAGATATTTTAAAATTCTTTAAGAACTCAACATGGGATGTGATAGGGTTAGAGATGGAAGGAGCACATTATCAAAAAGCAATTCAGGCTTCTTCAAAAATTAGAGGCAGCATTAGTTCTGATGTAAAAGTCAGATATGCTTATTATGCAAGTGATAACCCCCTAGAAACAGGAAGCACATTAGCTTCTGGTGGTCTTGGAACTACTGGTGTTAAACCAACTTATGTAATTACAGAAAAAATATTAAAACAAATATTATAAACTAATTGAAATTATGAGTAATACCGATAAAAACGCATCTGAAGAAGTAGATTTGGGCGTTCTTTTTAATGCGATAGGCCGTTTTTTTCAGGCCATAATATCCTTAACAACTTCTGTATTTTACAAGAGTTATTCACTTATTATTTATTCTTTAAAAATTGTTATTAAATATTATAAAATAATAATCCCTGTGATTATTATTTCAATTTTATTTGGAATCTATAAAGAGTCAAAAACGAAACCATTGTTTTCATCTAAGATGTTAGTAAAGACATTTTTTGACTCTAAATATCAACTAATTGATAATTTGAATTATTTTAATGATCTAATATCAAATAGTAATCATGTAGAACTCTCAAGTATTTTTGGAATAGAAAAATTAGATATTGAGTCTCTTAATAAATTTTCAATTAAACCGGGTTTAGAAACTAGAAACGATCAATTAAAATACTATGACGTTTATTTAAAAGAAATAGATACATCAATAACTGATTTGATGCCTTTCGATGAATTTATAAAAAACAGAGATTTATTATCTGGTGATTTATTCGAAATTACTGTAGTATCTGAGAAAAAAGATATTTTCAAAAAACTGGAAGGGGGGCTCAAAAAATCTTTTGCTAATAATCACTCAATTGAAGTAAAAAGACGCTTTGATTCAGTTTTGGATATACGAAAATTAGCGATTGAATCTCAAATTTCTCAAATCAATGATTTAAAAGAAACTTATCTAAAAGTTTTAGAACAAGAGTCTAAGACACCTAATTTAAAGTTTGGTTTGGGAGAACTCCCTCTTAGCGAACAAAAATCAAACACCTATGAATATGAGTTGTTAAATAAAGAAATTGATCTTAGAGATAAATTAAGGACCCTTGACGAACAAAAAATTAACTACAGTGAGTTTTATTATATATTATCTAACTTTCAAGAAGTGGGCTCAAGTTATAAACCATTAACCACTAATTATAAAATTGTTTATCCTATTTATTCTTTGATTATGTTGATTTTAGCTTACCTAATTACAAATATAATTATATACATAAAAAACTATGAGTAAATCGATTTTGATTACTGGAGGTGCAGGATTTATTGGTTCTCACGTGGTAAGAGAATTTGTTTTAAAATACAAAAATTATAAAATTTTCAATTTAGATTCTTTGACTTACGCTGGAAATCTTGAAAATTTAAAGGATATTGACTTTCTTCCTAATTACAAATTTATTAAGGGAGATATCACTGATTCAACTTTTATCAACGAAATATTTCAAAAGTATCAATTTGATAGTGTAATACATTTAGCTGCTGAATCTCATGTTGATCGGTCTATTTCTGATCCTCTAGCTTTCGCTAAGACTAATGTTCTTGGTACCTTGAACTTACTTAATGCATTTAAATCAATATCAGAGCAAGGGTTTCATGAAAAGCTGTTTTATCATATCAGTACGGATGAGGTGTATGGAACATTAGGAGAGAAAGGACTATTCACTGAACAAACACCATATGACCCAAACTCCCCTTATTCTGCTTCTAAAGCAAGTTCTGACCATTTTGTTAGGGCTTTCGGAGAGACTTACAATATGCCCTATATAATTTCTAATTGTTCAAATAACTATGGTCCTAATCAATTCCCTGAAAAATTAATACCACTATTTATAAATAATATTTTAAACAATAAAGACCTCCCTGTTTATGGAGATGGAAATTATACTAGAGACTGGCTATATGTAATAGACCATGCAAAAGCTATTGATTTAGTATTTCACAAGGGAAAAAATAAATCTACATATAATATAGGTGGATTCAATGAGTGGAAAAATATAGACTTGGTAAAATTGTTATGTGCTAAAATGGATCTTAAGCTTAACAAACCAAATGGATCTTCAGAAAAATTAATTACATATATAAAAGATCGTCCTGGTCATGATTTGAGATATGCTATTGATGCAACAAAGGTTAATAGTGAGTTAGGCTGGAGACCATCAGTAACTTTCGAAGAAGGCCTTTCTAAAACAATTGAATGGTATTTAAATAATCTTTCGTGGTTAGAAAATATTGTTTCAGGGAATTATAATAAATATTACAAAGAACAATATTCAAAATAGATTATGAAAGGTATAATTTTAGCAGGGGGATCAGGCACAAGACTTCATCCGTTGACTTTATCTGTAAGTAAGCAGCTAATGCCTGTATACGATAAACCAATGATATATTATCCATTATCAACATTAATTTCAGCAGGAATAAATGAGATTTTAATTATTTCAACTCCTAAGGACTTGCCCTTATTTAAGGAGCTTTTAGGAGATGGAAAAAAAATAGGATGCATATTTAAATACGCTGTCCAAGAAAAACCCAATGGTTTAGCTGAGGCATTTATAATTGGTGAGGAATTTATAGGAAAAGACAAAGTAGCATTGATCTTGGGGGATAATATCTTTTACGGGACAGGGCTATCTTCATTATTACAAAAAAATAATGACCCAGAAGGTGGAATTATTTACGCATACCATGTAAATGATCCAGAGCGGTATGGTGTCGCTGAGTTTGATGAAAATGGGCATGTAATTTCAATAGAAGAAAAACCAAAACAACCCAAGTCTAGTTATGCCATACCCGGAATATATTTTTATGATAATTCGGTTGTTGAAATCGCTAAAAACATATTGCCAAGTCAAAGAGGTGAACTTGAAATTACAGATGTAAATAAAGTGTATTTAGAAAAAGGAAAACTTAAAGTTAGTGTTTTAGATAAAGGCACAGCATGGTTAGATACAGGAACTTTTAATTCATTAATGCAAGCATCACAATTTGTTCAGGTTATTGAGGAGCGACAAGGTTTAAAAATTGGAGCTATTGAAGAAGCAGCTTACAGGATGGGGTTTATTGATAAAAACCAATTAAAAAAAATTATTACTCCATTGATTAAGAGTGGTTATGGTAAAAACTTATCATCTCTAATTTAATTTTTTATGAAAGTTATTGAAACCACGTTGAGTGATTGTTTAGTTTTAGAGCCAAGTTTATTTAATGATAAAAGGGGATATTTTTTTGAGTCGTTTAACAGTAAACAATTCAATGAATTAACCGGCTTCAATATAAATTTTGTTCAAGACAACGAATCTTTTTCTACTAAAGGAGTGTTAAGAGGATTGCATTTTCAAAAAGATGAATATGCTCAAGCAAAGTTAATTAGAGTTGTTACTGGAAAAGTACTTGATGTTGCAGTTGATTTAAGGAAAAACTCAACTACTTTTGGAAAATGGTTTAGTATAGAATTATCAGGAGAAAACAAGAGACAACTTTATGTTCCAAGAGGGTTTGCTCATGGATTTGTTGTGTTAAGTGAATTTGCAATTTTCAATTATAAATGTGACAACTTTTACAACAAAGCATCAGAATCAGGAATAATTTTTAATGACAGCGCGCTAAATATTGATTGGCAATTAAATACTAATGAAATATTAGTATCAGAAAAAGATTTGGAGTTGCCCTATCTAGAAACATTGTTTTAAAATGAAAAGAATATTGATTAGTGGAGGCAAAGGGCAATTAGGACAATGCCTCAAAAATATTATACCCAATACATCAGAGTTTGAAACAGTTTATGTTGATATTAATGAATTAGACATTTCAAATTATCAGGATGTTTCGAAGTTTTTAAAAAAAAACTCATTTGATTATTGTGTAAATTGTGCAGCTTATACTGCTGTAGACCTGGCTGAAGATCAACCCGAAATGGCACAAAAAGTAAATACAGTTGGCCCCAAAAACTTAGCATTAGCTTGTTCTAAAAACAATATTGTTTTGATTCACATTTCAACAGATTTTGTTTTTGATGGAGAAAAAACACAACCTTACATTGAGTCTGATCAGACTTTGCCTCTTGGGGTTTATGGTAAAACAAAATTGGAAGGCGAACAAGAAGTAATAAATCATTTAAGTTCATATTTTATAATTAGAACGTCTTGGTTATATTCAGTTTACGGGAAAAACTTTGTAAAAACAATGTTGAGGTTATCTAATTCAACAAGTGATTTAAAAATAGTTAGTGATCAAATAGGATCTCCAACAAATGCTGAAAATCTAGCGAAATTAATTTTTAAAATAATTAGTGGAAATTTTAAGAGTTATGGATTGTATCATTATTCCGACTATGGAAAAACCAGTTGGTATCATTTTGCTAAATCTATTTTCAAGTTGAAAGACATTAAAGTCAAGATAAGTCCTATCATGTCATCTGAATATCCAACAGCTGCTAAACGACCTAAATACAGTGTTTTAGACACTAAAAAAACACAAAAAACGTTTAGTTTTAAAGCTCCAGATTGGGAAGACAGTTTAAAATTATGCTTATCTAAATTATAAAGTTATTAGTATTAAAAGTTTCATATTAATCTTTGCGGGATTTTTTTTATGTAATTGTAATAATATACTTAAACTAAAACCTAATAAAGTAATCTATAAAATTTCTATAGATTATCGTTTAGATCACAATGATAACTTTAAGATATATTATGAAAATGATCTTTCATTACCTTTTTCTGAAAAAAAATCATATAGATATCCTGTTACCGGATCATTTAAAATTAAAGTTTTAGAGCAAGATATAGTTTCAAAGAGCTCCATTGAAAAACTTAGAATTGACTTGGGTTCAAATAAGAAAAACACTCTTATTGAGTTGAAAAAAATTACAATTAAAAAAGAAACAAAACAGATTACTATTCACCAAAGTGAAATAAATAATTATTTCGAACCAAATGAATTTTTAAGAGTTTCAGATGGCGGCTCATACATAACAATCAACAAGCAAGAAAGTAATTACGATCCTTTTATAAGACCTACCCCAAAATTGGTTAAAAAATTATTCAAATTATAATGGAATTAATGAATGTAAATAAACACTTAAATAAGTATTCGATACTTAACATACTATGTGTGATATTACTTTTTTTTCCAATATTAAAATTATCTATTATTTCTAAAATTATAATTTTGATAACGGCATATTTAATAATTAATTTTTGGAAAGATTACTTTCATTCATTGAAGGATAAGAAGACTAATAAATTATTCTTAACCATAATAGCCTTTTATCTTTTTTCAATAATCACCCTTTTGTACTCTAAAAATTTTGGCTCAGGTTTAAGAGAGTTAAAAACACTTTTGTCATTACCAATAATTCTTTTTTTAACCACCTATGGTCTTAACATATTCAAAAAATTAAATTACCTAAACTTATTTAAATTTTTTATCCTCTCAAATTTCTTATTTTCTGTCTTTTATAATTTATATTTTTTTAATTCTTTAATAACAGAATGCTTCTATTTGGCCTCAGAGTTAAATTTCATTGATAAGCTAACTGTTATGCTTAGAAAAGATTTTAAATATCTTCTTTCTTGTCTTCCAACAAAACATGGAACTTTTTTTTTCATTCACAAAGCATACAATTCAATCAATTTATTAATCACACTTTGTTTGTTAGATTTTTATTTCGATAAAATTAAAAGAAAAGCTAATAAGTTTATGATGATTGTTTTATCAGCATTTATTTTGTGGACTATATTTTTACTTCAATCTAAACTAAATATTTTATTAGCGGGAGGTTTTTTTGTTATGAGTTTCATGAAGCACGCTTTCAAAATAAAATTTAAATCAAGTTATACATATGTTTTGATTAGTGTGACAGTATTATTTTTCGTCAAATTATCAAATTTTGATTTTGTTAACGAAAAGCGAACCTATATTTATTCTTCAGGGGTAGAATTAATTTATGAAAAACCATTTTTTGGATATGGTATTGGGGGTTACCATGAATTAATGAAAGAAAAATTTTCCAATATTAGCTATGAACCAATGAGAGATTTATTAATGCATAAAACGGATTCGCATAACGTATTTCTATCGGCCGCTCTGTCAGGAGGCATAATTCTTTTAATCTTATATTTTTTAATGATTTATAAGAGTATAAAGAGTGCAATTGCAATTGAAAACCCAATATTTTTAGTTATACTTTCAATTTTCTTATTAAATTTTTTACAAGAGTCGATTCTGAGAAGAATGATAGGGGTGGTGTCTTTTTCAATTTATATTGGCTTAATGAATTTATTTTATCTTCATAAAAAAAGGGGGCAAAATGTCATTTAATATAGGTAATAAGCTTCTTGAAATAAAGTTTGTAACCTATTTGATAGGTAAGGGAGCAAATGGGCTAATTTATTTTTTTTCGATACCCTTATTTATAAAATTTTGTGGGTTAGAATTATATGGCAAGTACGTTTTTATATACACTGCTTTTTTGATGTCAAATTCAATTGGTACAGGATGGATATCTCAGTCTGTTTTAAAGTTTAGCTCGAAGTTTGAAAATACAAGATACTTTTTTAAATATTCTAATTCAGTTAATCGAATAGCAATAATAAATTCCTCAATAATAAGCTTATTATTTATACTTGTTTTAGTTATTTTAAATAATGGCTTTATTGTTTCAATTCTTTTAGGGATTTGTTGTTTTTTTTCAATTATTTATGGAGTAAAATTAGTTTTTAACCAATCGTTGTTAAATTCAAGAACATATGTTATTTCAGAGTTAATAAGAATGTTAATTTATGTATTTATTCCTTTTATTTTTCTCTACCAAGGTTATGAAAAACATCAATTAGAAATTATTGTATCTGCTCTTTTGATTAGTTATTTAATTGGAAATTTATTTCTAAATAGCAAGAACTTGAAAACTTTTAATAACAAGAGTTATTTATCTTTAAGAAAAACAAAAATTATTGCTTTTTCATTTTTTAAATATGGCTTTCCATTAAGTATATGGATGTTTTTATCTCCATCTGCCAATGGAGTTGATCGGTTTTTAATAAAATATTTTGTAGGGTTTGCTGCGCTTGCTGAGTATTCAGCATTATATGATATAATTTCAAAAGTTTTTCTTCAATTTGCTCAACCACTTGGGAATTCAGCTCAGCCAATTTTAATGAATGCATTTAATAAAAACGACGACAGACTATTTGACAAGACTCTAAGAAAAACCATCTTTTTTTTAACAATAATTTTTTTAATATTAGCAGTCTTTTTTGGAGTTAGCAAAAGGTTTATAATAGTAGATTATTTAGGTTTTACATCAGAAGATGTAATTGTTAAATTATCCGATTTGTTTCTACCACTGCTAATTAGCACTTTTGTTTGGCAATTGGCTATTATTCTTCAAAAAATAATTGAAGCAAAAAAGTTAACGATTGTATTGACCTATTACATGTTAATAACAGTTTTTTCTTCTATTTTATTGTCTATATTGTTTCTGCCTAAATACGGTTATGTTGCATCCGCTTTCATTATGTTGTTTAGTTCATTGTTTTATCTTGGACTTATTATTTATAAACTTATCCTTTTGAAACATAATGAAAGTAAATAAAGTCAACTTTTTTAAAGGGATTGAGAGGCAATTTTTTTTGTTGCTTCCAATAATGGTGATGGTTTTTTTTCCGTCAAAAGAACTTATGGGTAAGTTTTCCTTACCGGATCTTTTTATTTTTTTTCAATTTATTTTATTTAGTATATATTCTTTATACAAAATGAAAATTTTTGTAAGCAATGAAATAATAATACTATTAATTTTAATACTTTTTTGTGTAATATCATTATTCTTAACGAATTACGACGATATATTATACAAGGCTAAATATTTAATTAGGTGGGTAAATTATTTCTTGACATTTGTGATTGCATATCATTTTTTTGACAAAAGCAATTATAAATTTTTTATGAAAGGAATTTATTTAATGACATTTTTAGTCTGTCTTTACGGAATTTTACAAAAGTTGTTTTTTGATGTTTTTTTCAAAACAATCTTTTGGATTCACACGTTCCCAGACTATATTTATTTGACCTTTAGGTCAGTTTCTTTTCTAGACAATCCATTAAATTTGTGTGCGTTTCTTGCTTTTCCATTAGGAACATTACAATTTGATAAAGAAATGAAGCGACTTAATGTTTTTTTAGTTTTGATGATTTATATAACAATTGCATTGACGGCTTCTAAGATTGCAATTGTTTTAATTGCTTTAAGTGTTCTAGTTTACCTGTCAAAATTTAAAAAGTTTTTCAAATATTTATTGGTTATAACTCCTTTTATGTTAGTAACCGTATTCAGTTCTTCATTATACAAAACAATAAACTCAAAATATGGTTTATATGACAGACTCACTAACAAGAACACATACCAAGCTAGTGTTAATACTAGGTTATTAATGTATGAATCTTCATTTGTAATGATAAAAGATAATTTTATGTGGGGAATTGGTAATGAAAATTTTAAAAAAAATTTTGATGAATTAACCAATAGAGATAATAATTATAAAATCACGAATTCATCTTATACAGCTGAAAATTTTTTCTTAGACTTTTATTTAGATTATGGCCTAATTCCTTTAATTGTAATTTTGACCCTATTGGTGCCAGTAGTAATTAGTTATTATTATGGTTTTTCTGCTTTGAAACCATTATCTTTTTCTATCCTTTTATATATTGTTGTTGGTTTAATTATGAGCGCTAGAGCTGTTCCTTTACTATATTTGTTTTTCTTTTATTTGGCAATATTTTATAAAAAACAAAGATTAATTATTAATGAAAACTATTGATGTAATAATCGTAAATTACTACTCTGAGGAACTTGTAAAACAATGTATTTCCGCTCTTAAAAATTCAGACGCACAAGGATTTAATCTAAATGTTATAATTGTAAGTAATGGTACTAAAGACAATAAATTACTTTTGAGTTTCAAAAATGATTACACTAGTGTAATTGATTTGGGTTATAACTCTGGGTTTGGAAAAGCCTGTAATATTGCAGCGAAAAAGAGTAGTTCTGATTATCTTCTTTTTTTGAATCCAGATACATTGATTAAAAAAGATACTCTTAAGTTGGTCTTATCTATGGCTGAACAAAATAATTATGCGGTATTAGGATGTAAACAGATAAACAAATTAAATAAAGTTCAAAGAAGTTGCTCTAGAGAATTAACCCCAATAAGATATCTTTATAAAATTCTAAAGCTTAACAAATTATTCCCATTTTTTTTTAAGTCTTATCAAATGAGTGATTGGGATCATCTCACGGATAAAGAAGTTAATCATGTTATAGGGTCATTTTACTTTATTGAAAATAAAGTTTTTAAAAAAGTAAATGGTTTTGATGATAAGTTTTTCATGTATTATGAAGATCTTGATTTGTCTAAAAGAATTACTGATTTAGGAGAAAAAATTTTTTATTATTCAAAAGCATCTATATTTCATGAAGGAGGAGGAGTTTCAAATGATTTTAAAGTGGAAAGATTATTTTATTCTTGGAGTTCTATTTTAATATATTCAAAAAAACATTTTAGTACTTTTAATTTTATAATGATGAAATTAATGATTTATATCTTAGAGCCATTTATTCGACTTGGAGAGCTTATTTTAAAAATGAATTTTTCGGGTATGAAACAACTTTATGTTAGTTATAAATTATTATATTCTAAAACTAAATAATGAAGTTTATTTGTTTACCAAAGTACACAGAAAAATCCGCTAGTAGTCGATATAGGACATTTCAATATTTAAGTTATTTTAAAGATTATGCTCATATTGAAGTTTATCCTTTTTTTGATAATTACTATAACCCTGGCTGTAAAATGCCATTTTTTTTTAAATTAAAATATCTCACAAAGAGATATTTTAAAAGATTAAAAATATTAATAAATAAAAGAGATAAATTTGATTTCTTTTTTGTGGAGAAAGAATTTTTCCCATTCATACCTTTTGAGAAACTAATTTTAAGAATATTTAAAATTAAATATGTTTTAGATTATGATGATGCAATTTTTCACCATTACGATGATAACCATAGTAAACTGGTTAGACTTATTTTATCAAAAAAAATCCCTTCAATTATATCTCACTCAAAAGGGGTGATAACAGGTAGTCCATATTTAACAAGGTATGCTAAAAAGTATTCTAATAACGTTATAGAAATTCCCACATCTATTGATTTAGATAAGTATCCCATATCTAAAATTAAACCTGAATCAAACAAATTTACAGTGGGTTGGATTGGCTCAAAAACAACGTCAAAAAATCTTAGATTATTGATCGAAGCTATCAATCAAATCTCAAATTTTAAAGAAAATATTATTTTTAATTTCATTGGGTTTGACCTTAGCATGAGCAGTGAATTTAAGCATCTTCCTATTAAATTTATTGAATGGGATGGCCACAAAGAAGCTGATCAGATAAATAATTTTGATATTGGCATAATGCCGTTGGAATTTAATTTATTTAACAAGGGGAAGTGTGCTTTTAAATTAATTCAATACATGGCTTGCTCAAAACCTACTATTTCATCGCCACTGGAATCAAATATTAATGTAGATAAAGGTAACGGTAATTTATTTGCTAAAACTTCACAAGATTGGGTAGAAGCTATATTAAAAATTAAATCTAATTATGATAGTTTTATTCAAATTGGCATAAAAAATAAACAAACCGTTATAAGGGAGTTTTCTGTACAATCTAATTCCAAAAAATATCAAACTTTTTTCGAAAAAATATCATCTCAGTTAAAATGAATCCTTTTTTTTTGATATTAATATTATTTGCATCAGTTGTATGTCTTTTAATTTCAGATTACAAGAAACATTCTGGTTTTAAAAAACAATTAATTTTAATACTAGCTGTTTTTCATTTTTCATTAACATATTTTTTCTACAAGTTTTCTCTTGAATCTTTTAAAGATTCGTATAGACTATTCATAAATTATGATCGCCTCTCATTAGAGTTGTTTTTTAATGATTTTAAAATCAAAACTCTATCTAAGTTCTTTATGACCTCTATTGCATTTGTAGCAAAAAAAGTGGGGTTTAACTATTTGACATTATGTTATTATTTTTCATTCATTTCTTTTCTAGGATTTCGTGAAATCTTGAATAAAATTTCTTTAGAAAAGAATAAAAATTTGGCAGGGAAATTAATTATTTACTTTTTAATTTTTATGCCATCCATTCATTTTTGGACCTCTGGTTTTTCAAAAGAGGCTATAACATTTTTCATATTAATATTGATTTTATTCACCAAAAGATTAGAAAAAAAGAATTTAATTAAGCTAATAGTTTTATTGTCAATTCTTTTTAGTGTCAGATTTTATATATTCTTTATTGTCCTCTATGGGATTTTATGTGAATTTTTTATAAAAAGTGTAAAGACATCAATCATAAATAAAAAAAAATTATTTTATAGTTTAATTTTTTTGCTTGTTTTGACTTTTTTATTGATTAGTGAAATTTATTTAGGAGAATTTTTAGAAAGATTAAATGTTTATTCTATTAAAAATGGAATGACATCTATTCCTATTAATGAATCAAATTATTTCGAGAGAATGATAATGTTATTATTCAGACCTCTTTTTTATGATTCTATCAATATCAGAACATTTCTAATTTCTTTTGAAAATCTTTTTTTTATTGTATTGATTTTTTCTTTTTTAACGAAATCAAAAAAGAATACCAAAAATTTCATCATATCTAATACATACGTTTTAATTGTTATAATTAGTTGTGTTGTATTTTACAGTTTTTATATGTATAATATGGGTTTAGCAAATAGAATGAAAACAATGTTTATGCCTTATTTGCTATACTTATTAATCCTCAGAAATGAAGAATAAAGTCGTTAGGATTACTACGATACCTCTTTCGTTAGAAAAGTTACTTGAAGGGCAATTAAATTTTATGTCTGAATTTTTTGAAATGACCGCCGTTTCTTCGGATAAAGAACGATTAAATAACTATGGGAAAAAAGAGGGTATTGATGTTTATCATCTTGAGATGACAAGAAAAATCACTCCATTTAAAGATTTTATTGCAATTATGAAGTTTTACAAGTTTTTATTAACTCATAAACCTCAAATTGTTCATTCTCACACACCTAAAGCTGGATTTATTTCAATGATTGCATCTTTTCTAGCAAGAGTTCCAATTAGACTTCACACAGTGGCTGGGCTACCTTTAATGGAGGCTAAAGGATTTAAAAGAATTATTCTTAATTCAGTTGAAAGTCTAACTTATTTGTGCGCAACAAAAATATATGCCAATTCTATAGGGCTAATGGAATTTATCTTAAACGAAAGATATACATCTTCGAAAAAAATAGATGTTATTGGTAAAGGTAGTAGTAATGGTATTAATTTATCTTACTTCAATTACAATATTGTTAAAAAATCTGAAAAAGAAGAATTAAGAAAAAAATATGATATAGCTGAGAATGATTTTGTTTTCTTGTATGTGGGAAGGATCGTTGGTGATAAAGGTATAAATGAGTTAGTAGAATCTTTTGATTTTTTATCAAAAAACTATTTGAATTCTAAGCTTCTTTTGGTGGGAAATTTAGAGAACCATTTAGATCCCATTAAAGAAAACACAGAAAAGCTAATATGTTATAATGATAAAATAATTTGCACTGGGTATCAAAAAGATGTTCGTCCTTTTTTTGCAATTAGTGATGTTTTTGTTTTTCCAAGTTACAGAGAGGGCTTTCCTAATGTTGTTTTACAATCGTGCGCAATGAGTATTCCTGTAATTACTACTGACATTAATGGATGTAATGAAATTATTAAGGATAATTTTAATGGTTTGATAATTCCTCCGAAAAACTTAAAAAAATTGAGAGAGGCCATGGAGGTAGTAATTAATTCACCCAGTAAATTGTCTTTTTTTAAATCTAATACGTTTAAGTCTATACAACATAATTTTAATCAAATTGATATATGGAATTTACTAAAAGAAGAGTACAGACTAAACATAGAAAAAATTCATAAATGATATATAATAATTGTTTTAAACGTTTGGGTGATTTATTATTCTCAATGGGTTTTTTTGTTTTATTAAGCCCAATTTTTATTATAGTTCTTTTATTATTATTAATAGAATTCAATGTTAAACACTTTTTTCTT
>ERZ802830.2893-NODE-2893-length-15086-cov-10.6879_pt1 | contig 15086 bp, 18 predicted proteins | sample MGYA00345654_ERZ802830 | MGnify/ENA primary metagenome ERZ802830 (study PRJEB30503, sample SAMEA104212375) | marine metagenome | biome: Westerlies Biome; feature: [SRF] surface water layer (ENVO:00010504) within the epipelagic zone...; material: water... | reverse complement strand
AAGAAATTGAGCGCCGTGTTTCAGCAGGCGATCTAGTCATTACCTCAGATATTCCGCTCGCTGCCGATGTGCTGAAGAAGTCGGTTTTCGTCCTAACATCTCGGGGTGAGCGATACACCGAGAACAACATAAAACAGCGGCTACAGATGCGTGACTTCATGGAGACCATGAGGTCGTCAGGCGAACATACTGGCGGTCCGCCGGCTCTAAACCTGACCGATAGAAAGCACTTTTCGGATCAACTTGATCGGCTTTTAACCAAAATGCAGTAATAGGAGGGGGAGTTCCTAGTAAAACAACGAGTAACACCGCCTTGCTTCGAGGCACAGTCGCAAAGAGCAAACTACCTTTGGTCTTCGCAAACCAGGTGGCTCATCTTGGATAAAGGAAGGCCTGTGCCTAAACGCGTAATTAGTGACACCACAACTGCTTTCTGGAGGCCAAATGATTTAGCACTTGCGTCGGTCATACTATACGGTTACCAGAAATCTTTCGGCTCCAACCTTACAGCGGCTTACACTTGCAAATTTAAAATTCTGCCAAGTGCATTTTCCTCTACTCGAAGAGTGTTCACATTTGCATCGTAAAGCACCTGAGCGAGCTTCATGTCTATCAACTCACTCGCCAAGCTAATATTTGAGGACTCACCTGTCTTTTGGCCGTCTGGCTGAACAAGGCTATCAATCCTCTCAACCGTCACTTCAACACCATAAACGCCAGAAGTGGTAGTCACTTGCTGTCTTTGATACCCAGGTGTATCTGAGTTTGCAATATTATTAGCACTTGCAGAAAGACGCGCAGAGGCTGCCTGAATCCCTGACAAGGCGGCGCCGTAACTAGAGCTAATCACAAAACAATCTCTTCTCGTTCATGCCAGTACTATAACCGGTCACACTGTAAACGTCAGTAACACACTTTTCTTGAATTATTTTGATGACGATTTCTCGCTGTTGATGCCATGTTACCCTTGTCCTTATCGCAGTGTGTCATATCAGAGTAGTCCAGGTGAAAAGATATCGAAGCCTAAGCTTCTTGACCATTGGCATGATGTTTATGTTGCTAAATCATATTTTTCCTAGCGACATGGGCCTAACAATGCTAGCGGCCGTAGTGTTTTTTCTTTTCGCAAGCGAAAGTTACAGGAATGGGAGGTAAAAGCCTCTTTAAACCCACAAAGAATCCTGGCCCATCGTTCAGACTAATAAGATAATTCATCGATCAACGACACTTTGGATAGCATGATGAGCCAAAAAACTTGAATAACCGGAATTACATTCGAGTCTTTTTAAGGTCTAAGTATTTAAACAACTCCACCACAGCAGATAAACTACAAAGAAACGTTGTATGGCCTGCAGGTCATTGAATTTTAGGTAGGATTAATTGACGCTCATAATCGGAGCGCCACCTGAGATTGTCCAATTGCGAGATGGGTACCCATTGTACGTCTACAATACCCATTTGCTTCTGCACTTTTATTTCTGAAGCCGACACGATATTGCAGCGATAATAGGGTTTTCGGCCATTAACATTGGCCAACAAATTTACTGCTCTTACTTGTATACCCGACAGACGCCATACGGCACGCTCCGCCGTGCACGATGCCGTTTCGCGGCCGTTAACCGAACCCTCCGGAAATTCAACAGTTCCTCCCATCAGATAAACAACCAGCGTCTTGTCTCCGTCAAAAACAACACAGCTTGCTTTTTCGACCGAGAGTCTGCCCATCGAGTCACTGCACAAGGGCGTGTTTGACTCAACACAACTGAGACCTAAAAGTAAGGGCGACAAAACAATGACGCGCTTCACTTGCGGATACAACCTTCCTAGTGGGTTCTGGCTTGTCGCACTCATTGAGACACCTATTTAATTGCAAGTGATAGTCATCAAAGTGCAACAATTAGTTGGCGTTGTCGATGGCATAATTCACAGAGCAAGACGAGAATTTTGGTGTGAAGTGGGCTAAGCTGGAGTAATGTCATTATCCGAACAATACCGGTATTAAAGTGAATCATGAATCGGAAGATGCGCGATTTTTATCACATTCAAGATAAGCTAAGTTTGTTTTGGCGTTATTCCAGACAAACAACGGCGTCGAATGACGATAAGTCATTGCTAGTGGACATAGAGATCGCGCGGCGAAAAGAGGCTTTGGGATCTGTATCAGCATCATTGCAAGAGCTTATCGACCTTTATGAACAAAAAATATCGCTGTTACAGAGTCAGGAGAGTGATAAGCGACTCCTGTCGTACGCCGATTACAATCACGCTCGCAAAAAAGCAGATACCGAGGTCACACTCAGTAGTTCTGGCATGGGTTTCTTTTCGCCAATAAGGGCGGAAGAGACGGCTAGAGTCCAGATTGACATGTGTTTATATTCAATCCCGTGCGAATTACTGATTGAGGCGACAGTTGTTGAATGCCGTATATCTCCAGACTCTGAAAACGCAGGATACTGGTTAAGAGTGCGATTTGAAAAAGGCCAACAAAAGAAAGTCGATCTTATTTCAGCTCATGTAGCTACCTTGCAAATGGAGAAGCTAAGTCGTGAGGATAAAATAGCCAGAACAGCCGAACCAAAGACTTGATAACTCATGAGAAGCCGAAACATAAATAGCATGCATGCAGATAATGCCACGATAAAATCCTTCCGCGGCTCTTTGTCTCCACACAGAAACGTCTTCGAACGCTTTAAGTCTTGCCCAAAAAAGCCAGTACCTTTTAAGCACACGTTCAGTCCAAAAAATAGGTAAAAAGGAGACTTCTACTAATGCACTCAGCGCCTGCTGGGTGTGCCAGCTCGATTGGTGCTGCTTCAGTCTAAACTAGAAGAACAGATTTTGATCTATGGTGGCTGTCGGTCCTTACCTAGAATGTAAGAGCAAGGTGTGCGTCAGTGTTGGATAAGAAGATGCCGGAGAATACTAGCAAGGATATAAAAAGCGCGGAGCAATGAACCACTAGCCACGTTTTATTATCATTTGGCTGTTAGGAACACTAAGATTTTAAGAGGATATGGGGGGTATCGCCCGCAAAGGCCCTATAGTTGACCGCGTACATGTCATGAAAAGTATCAATTGCATTTGCAAAGCGAGTAGCACTGAAAATGCCTTGATCTATACCAATGATTCCTCCAGACCTCAAACTCTCATGACAGCACATCAACAAGCCAAGCAGTGATTCGTCAGACTTAGCAGAAGATACGTAACACGCGTCGAATTCACCTACACCGATCATCGCATCCATCTTTTCCGTTTCTGACCCTACATACTTTTTTAACTCAAACTCAATCGACGTCTGATTACCAGCTTCGATGGCTAAAGAATCAAACCTAGCCTCTGTGCTTGAATCTTTGAATTCTAACAGGGCATGGATCTCTGCTTTGGGTGCCCATGAAATAGAGCCAATCAGTTTCTCAGTGAGGGCAGGACTTTCACCTCCAATCTCAGCCAACTTCACAGCAGAAATTGATCGTACAGCTTCGATGTAGTGATCCATATTCAACTCATGCTCGCTCATTTGTATCTCGCTTACGTTTACCTTAGACAAGAGCCTCAGAACCATACACTTGTCAAGGTAAAGCGTGGGGGGCTTTCCTTTCAAAGTCAATACCTTACTCCCAGCGTCTAGGTTCTTACCTCTAGCTCAGCCTCCAGACGGAGAACAAAAACCAAAACTTCCGCGACTGCTCGGTAAAGCTCAGGTGGGATTTCATCACCTAACGGTATCTTAGATAGAACATAAGCCAGCTTCGGATCCTCTACGATTGGGACGCCCGCACTCTTGGCCCTCTCAATTATCGTCTCCGCTACTTGATTTCTACCAGTAGCAACTACTGTCGGCGCTCCATCAAAGTCATATTTTAAAGCGACAGATTCCTTAAACTTGTCAGAAGTCATGCGAATACACTAACTCCATTTTTTTGAGCCTGAAATCCACGCGTCTTCTCAAACTCAACTCTCTTCGCAGACACACTATCCACCTTAAGGCCAGCCATGATCAGTTGGTTAGTGAGATATTCCAATGACGGCTCGAAATGAGTAATGGCGGCATCGTCAGCGGCAAACCGAACCGAAACACGACCTCCTTTTAATCCCACCTCAAGCTCAAGCCCTCCTAACTCCGGTAACTCGATCCTCAAGCTCACCGTCCAAGTCTCCTCATCCTCATTCCCTTGATCCGTGCCTCGACGCACCTCAACGTCTATCTCTTGATACTCATTTCGCCACTCAAATGGAACTGTCAAAGACCATTTTGGATGAGCATTAGCGTCGGAAATCGACACAATTTGATTTTGAGTGATCGAGGACAAGGCCGAGTCAATCAGGCTCAATAGCTGGCGAATATTGGCTGGACTGGGCGAATCGGGGCTAGCACGGCTCGAGATTTTATGAATGTGATCATTGATAGCAAGTAGTAGGCTTTTATTCGACTTTGCTGCCTCGTGACCCCGATGCGCTAACCACTGCGCCTCAGTAAATATGCCCGATAATATGAAGTGCCTGTGCAAAGCGGATGCGTCTATTCGACTTCCATGAAGGCTATTAGCTTTCAATTGCGAAAAAAGCTGACCCAGCAATCCGCTGGCTGAAATTTGTTTTTGTAGACCGGCATTAGAGCTTACAAAAGATAAAAGTTTCGCAAGTGCACCGCTCGCTAATTTTGACTCAATTGCTAACGTACCTCCCAAAACGGCGCTAGGAACTCTAGGGGCTGGTGCTGGATCCTCTAAACGTAGCTTGAAAATGAGGTGGGGGGCCGTCTTCTGGACCTCAAGATAGACCCTGTTTCCGGGCTGAACAGGAATATCTGATGGTGAAATAAAGCTTTGGCCTGCAATAGAAAGTAATGAACTGCCATTTGGCATCCGATCTACAACCAAGGCGGATAAAGTCTGCCCTACCCTCCAGTTAGAGAGCATAATACCGTTATTACGCTGATCTACCCGCGAGGGAGTAAGGGTGAGTTGTAATTCTTCCAAGAGCAGACCTCTAATGAACGCTTTCTAACACTTTATTAACTATACTGGTGCAAGATCGTTAAGTATCACATAAAACTATCAAGGTGTTTTATATGGATATTGCAACCATAATTGGCTGGCTCATAAGCATTGGTGCGGTAGCACTACTGATCGTAGATCAAAATCAACTCGAGATGTTTTTTGGAACTAGAACGGCGATTATTTCGCTTGTCTTTGTTTTAGGAGGAACTATTGCCGGCACGATGGGTCGCTATAGCATGGGTCATTTTACCAGCTCGCTAGGGGTGGTAGCGAAGGTCTTCACTGGTGGAAACCAAGACCCACAAGCAATAATCGATGAAGTTGTTGAAATGGCAGATGTTGCTCGCAAGAAGGGGCTTCTAGAACTGGAGAAGCGCAAAATTTCAGACGATTTCCTCGCTGAGGGCGTCAAACTGTTAATCGATGGCAGCAAACCTGAAGTGGTCAAACAGACTATGGCCTCAAATATGAAGGGGATTCTCGATAGAAACTCGGCCAGTGAAAAAGTATGGAGATCAATGGGAGATACCTCACCCGCATTTGGAATGATTGGAACCGTAATTGGGCTTGTGGCCATGATGGCCAATATGGATGACCCCAAGGCAATCGGACCTGCAATGGCCGCCGCACTCTTAACGACCCTCTGGGGCTCTGTATTTGCGAACGTGTTTTTCTTGCCAGTGGCAGACAAGTTAAAATTTAGGTCAAATGATGCAAAGCTGGGACTCATGATCTCCATAGACGGAGTGATGGCCATACAGGGTGGTCAAAATCCGAGAGTCATTCAGAGCGTGCTGTCGGCCTACCTTGACCCCACAAAGGCACCAAAAAGTAATGGTTCTTCCAAAACCGAAAGCAGTGCTGCATGAGCCAAGACCCGATACAGATAGAAGAAGAGGAGGACGAGAAGCCAGACACAGGGTGGATGGTGACATTTGCAGACCTTCTGTCATTGTTACTTTGTTTTTTTGTAGTCCTGTTATCGGTTGCTGACTTTGATCCAGTTAAATATAAGCAAATTCAATCGAATATGATCAACGCCTTCGGCGTTCAACGAGATATACCCCTAGAGGATATCCCAAAGGGGACCAGTGTCGTAGCGACTCACTTCCAGCCAGGTATCCCCGAGGAAACACCCATTGAAACCATTCAACAGATTACTCGCGAACAAGAGGAGGACTCTCTGCGCCTAGGCGAGCCAGACGCTGAGCAGACACGAGAGAGAGATATGCGGGAGGCAGTCGACGCACTAGACGAACTGATGCAGCTTACTAGGGATACGGAACTTGATGCCGACATGCTCAGGAAACTTCTTCGTGCAGAAATAGAGGCTGGACAGATTGATGTTGAGAGCGAGGATCGCACTATCCTGATTCGCATTCGAGAGCGAGGCTCGTTCACATCTGGCTCAGCTTATCTTAACTCTGACTTTCTTGCTGTTATCGACAAAATTGGAGTTGCGTTAGGTCAAATCGAAGGTAGGATTGCGGTAGAGGGACATACTGATAGCGTACCTATGAATTCGTTTGCCTACCCATCAAACTGGGACCTCGCCGTCTCTAGAGCTGCTTCGGTCACAAGGCGCTTAGTAAAAGCTGAGACAGGAATTAATCCTAAGAGAATTACAGCCTCTGGATTCGCAGAAACACGGCCCCAGGCAACGAATGCGACGCCTGAGGGCAGGGCAAGGAATCGTCGAGTCGAGATAATCGTCAAACAGCCAATAGATCGCTTTGACAATTAGAATGTCCAACCGCCCCTAAAACAGACAGCTCACAGCCAATCTTTAAGTTTGCTTTTTATTCTGGCGACAGCCTGCCCATGAATTTGTGAGACTCGAGATTCGGAGACATCTAAAACCAGACCAATCTCCTTGAGATTGAGACCATCTGTATAATACAACGACATCATTAGCTGCTCTTTATCTGGCAGCTCTAAGATTGCATCTGCGACGGCCTTTTCTTTTAGCCCCTGAGAAATAACGTAGTCGGGCTCATTGTCTCCCGGTATCAAGTTCGCGTCTTCTATCGTAGATAACCTTGCATAAGAAAGCTCACCCAACATTTCATTGTACGCTTCGAGATCCATATTGAGCTCTTTTGCGACCTCCAAGGAGCTCGCTGACCGACCTAGTTGCTGCTCTAATGAGGCTACGGCATTAGCGACCAATCCTAATTTTTTTTGAATGGCTCGAGGGAGCCAGTCACGAGAGCGCAACTCGTCTAGCATCGCACCCTTTATCCGAATAGTTGCATAAGTCGAAAATGCCGCTCCCGAATCCGGCTGGTAATCATCAGCGGCCTTAAGTAAACCGATCAGTCCTACCTGCACTAAATCATCTATCTCAATGTGTGATGGCAATTTGACGGATAGGTGAGTAGCAATTCTCTTTACCAAGGGCAGATGGTCTTTGACCAGTATATCTTGGGAAGACTTGGCGTAAGTTTGATATTCGGAAATCATCACCGTTGCCTGCTTTAAACCTGATCAGCCGGAATATCTAACAATTGCTCAAAGAAGAACGTAAGGCCTCCCGATGTACTATGGATGTGCCCACTTGTCAGAACTTTTTTAGCGACATCTTGAATAGCAAGTGAGCTAGGAGAACGGGGATAAGCACTCAAGACCGGCCTTTGCTCCTGAACCGCCCGTTTTAAATACTGGTCTTGTGGGACTGCGCCTAAGTAAGACAGCTGGGTATCCAAGTGCTTCTCCGTTACTGAAGACAACCGCTCAAAAAGCTTTTTTGCCTGCAATGGACTCTCGGCATTATTTACAATGACCTCGAATTGTTTGTAGCCTTTTTTTAATCGCAATACCTTTATCAGTGCATACGCATCAGTTAGTGATGCAGGCTCGTCACAAACAACAACGATAGCCCGCTGACAGGCAGAGACAAATGTTTGAACTGTTTGATCAATTCCGGCCCCCGTATCCACGACAAGAACATCCGGAGGATCGACTTGACTGGATATTGCGTGGATTAAGTTTGCCCTAATTTCAGACGTAAGATCCGCCATCATCGGTATGCCGGATGCTGCGGGAATAATCCTCACGCCGCACTCACTTTTAAGGGTAATCTCATCGAGAGTCTTATTGCCTGTCACCACGTCTGCTAACGTAAATTCAGCCTTCAAACCCATGATGACGTCTACATTAGCCATACCCAGATCAGCGTCTAGAAGAACAACATTCAACCCCGCTTTCGACATTGCAGACGATAAATTAACGGCAATATTGGTTTTGCCAACTCCTCCCTTACCGCCAGTGATACCAATTACCTGCATAATCTATGTTCCTTGAGTATTACCGCTAGCGTGAGAAACCCTTGGTTGCCAGTGGTCTAAACCCTGATCAGTCAATGACGTCCTCTCGAGCTTTCTGCGCGCCATGCGCTTCGCAGCTGTAATAAGCGCATCACTTGTGTGAGCAACTGCAAAAGAATCGTTGTCTACTAACAAACCAGAAATCGTAATCGGATTTAAGATTAAAAAGTCTAAAACAGCTCCCAGTGAAACCGCTTCAGATGTTCGAGAAATTAGCGCGGAACTTAAGGGCAACGAACCCACATGATCGCCGATCAACTGTAAAAAGTCCGAGTCTAAATTTGCAGGTAGCATCAGGATCCCTGTGACACTCGAATTTTGCGCAAATAGGTCTCGAACTATTGGATCGTTGGCACCTAACTGAGGGGCAAGATCTTGTGTCTCGATAAAAATGTCACTGTATTTAGCATGCTTTCGAAGCTCTCGTCCCAGACTGAGCGGCTCTTTTAAGTGTATGTATTTTATCTTCTTAGATTTGCAAAACTGGACCAGCAAATTCGATGGCTCTGTTGATAACGAAATAACTAGAATCTTCCCACTTGATCGTGACGGTAATAAACGCGAAACAAGATGCCGAATACCGAGGCCTCTACAAGAGCTAGTACCCCCAATAATTGCATTGATCGAGTGCTCCATTGAGTCCTGGCCAGAATCAGTTGCTATGCGGCTGGCAAGGTTTTGTATACACGCCTGCCACGCATCCGACAATTTAGGCCAGGACTTCGCGTCCGAGGTCAAGATCTCTATCGATTTGCGATTCAATCCTAGCGTAGATAGTCTTTGTTCGACGGTAGCAAGTACGGCATCTTTACCAGCAGAGTCTCTCCAACTCCGCTCTCCCAGCGCCTCTTGCAACATACCTCGCAGGGTTTTCAGCTCTTTGTTCAGGTAACCCAGTACAATCTCATTGGATGGGCTCTTTGCCGGTGGTTCCTTCGGGTTATAGCCAACATCAAGAGTTGCGGAAATCTTGATCCCTTCTTTTGTCTTTTCATTCGCGACAATCAGCGCGTTAGGTCCCAGCGCAGCCCTAACCTGCTCTAAAGCTAGTTTGTTGTTCTGTGCGCAAAAGTGCTGTAGTTCCATTTTAGTTTCCTTGCGTGTCTATAATTTGACGCTGCTGGCTTGCTCGCCTCGTCAAATCCGCCCTCTTTCTTTCAAAGCAATAATTAAGCCAACTTTAAGCGGTCTGCTTACCTACTGTGGTGACCACACGAATATTCTTGTCGGCGGGTATCTCGTCGTAGGCCAAAATATAAAAATTCGCCATCCTGCCCCGTAACAATCTGGCTAAAAATCCACGGATGGCACCAGACACAAGCAAGACTGGACTAGCGCCTTCAGTCTCCATTTTACTAGACCCTTCACCGATACCAGTGACAACGGTGTCCAACAAATTAGGCTCAATAACGCCATTATTATTCTGGACTGCATTTCCTAAAATCTGCTCCAACTGAGGATCTAGTACCATCACCGGAAGTTCGTGCGCTTGCCCTATTACAGACTGAAAGATCGAGGGCCCTAACGCGACTCTTACGTGAGAAGTAATTTGATCAGGCGACATATCGGAACCGCGCTGCAATGAAAGCGTTTCCGCTATTGTTCGCATGTCTCTAATGGGCACCCCCTCATCTAATAAGCTATGGATGACTCTGGTCACGTCAGCCAGCGACATCACGCCTGGAACCAAGTTTTCAACAAGCTTTGGCGAATTTTGTTTAAGCCGATCTAAAAGCTGCTGAACATCATCCTGTCCCACTAACTTTGCCGCATTGTTTTTCAAAATTTGACTAAGGTGTGTTGCGACAACTGTCGAGCAATCTACAACCGTGTAACCGGCTGTTTGCGCAGATTCGCGTTGCGATAGATCAATCCATAAAGCATCCAGACCAAAACTTGGATCTTTCGTGGGTATACCTTCAACATCCCCAAAAACTTGTCCCGGGTTAATAGCCAGCTCTCGGTCTGGTATCAGCTCTGCCTCGCCCATAACAACACCGTGGATCATGATTCTGTAAACATTAGGCCCAAGATCCAGGTTATCTCTTATATGTACAGAATCGACCAAGAAGCCTAAGTCCTGAGACAGTTTTTTCCGGACACCCTTTATACGACTGAGTAAGTCTCCGCCCTGGCTAACATCGACCAACGGTATCAAGCGATAACCCACCTCTAAACCAATGGAATCTAAAGTGGATACATCATCCCAGCTCAACTCAGGGTTAACGTTAGAGGTGACCGTTGGTTCAGTCGCCTCAGCGACCTCGGGGATTCGATCAGCGACGGTTTTTTGGTAACCCGAAAGGCCAAGTAACGTCGCTATGGAGAGAAAAACTAAATTCGGCATTCCAGGCACAAGCCCCATTGCACCAATTATCCCCGACGCTACAAAAAGCACTTTAGGATTACTCGTGAGTTGCCTCGAAACTTCAGCACCCATGTCCTGCTCGCCAGATACTCTGGTCACAATAATTGCGGTAGCGGTTGACAATAGCATCGACGGAATCTGCGCAACGAGTCCGTCGCCAATGGTTAAGAGAACATAATTTTGAGCTGCCTGGCCAGCATCCAAGCCATGCTGTAACGTACCAATTGTAAATCCGCCCAGGATCGAGATGAATAAAATCAGGATGCCCGCTACGGCATCCCCGCGCACAAATTTTGACGCGCCGTCCATAGCACCATAAAAGTCAGACTCCCGTGAAACTCGCTCGCGTCGCTCCAGCGCCTCGTCCTGACTTATCAGTCCAGCATTAAGATCCGCATCAATTGCCATTTGTTTCCCTGGCATTGCATCCAAAGTAAAGCGCGCGGTTACTTCTGATACTCGTGTGGCTCCCTTCGTGACGACGACAAAATTAATGACGACTAAGATGGTGAAAAGGACCAGACCGACAGCGTAGCTTCCACCTACAACAAACTCTCCGAAAGCCTCAATTACCCTGCCCGCTGAGCCCGTACCTGTATGCCCATCCAGTAGAACCACGCGCGTTGAAGCCACGTTCAGTGCCAGACGAAGGAGAGTTGCCAAAAGTAGGACCGTTGGAAATACACCAAAATCTAAAGGCCGACGGGCATATACCGCAGCCATTAGAACCATAATAGCCAGGGCAATACTCACCGTGAATAGAAGGTCCAGTGCAATGGGGGGAAGAGGGAGAACGATCATCCCTAGCATTAGCAGCATTATTGCGGGCGCGCCTATTCCAGACACAAAATTCAGTCTACTATTTTGCTCGATAACTAAGGTATTAGAAGCCATCTAAGGGCGCCTCATCGTAAAATGTAATATAGTCTTCGGGAAGCGGAACAGCCTCTGGCCGGGGTACATAGTCCGTGGGAGCTGCCTTTTTTAGATGGAAAACGTAGGCCAGCACTTTGGCCACGGCTAGAAATAAGGGTGCAGGAATCTCTCCCCCTATCTCAGTGGAAGCAAAAATGGCTCTAGCAAGCGGTGGCTCCTCATAAATTACGACGTTATTCTCAGCTGCAACCGTCCTGATTTTTAGAGCGATTAAATCGGCTCCTTTTGCCACTACAATTGGAGCCGAAATACCACTTGGATCATACTTCAAGGCTATCGAGTAGTGAGTTGGATTGGTTATCACCACATCGGCAGTCGGAACGTCCTCCAACATCCTTCGTTGCGAGGCCTCCCTCTGCAATTGGCGGATGCGGCTCTTAACTTCTGGACGTCCGTCTGTTTCTTTGGACTCATCTCTTACCTCTTGTTTGGTCATTTTTAACTGTTTGTTGTGGCTCCAAAGTTGGTAAGGCACGTCAATAGCTGCGATGAGAACCAAAGTCATTGACAATAAAAGAAGCGCCCAACTAATCATCGTCGCCGATCTTATAATTGCATCAATTACGTTCAGTGAAATCAGAGAGAGGATCTCGCGCTCCATTGATCGGAATAAGAGGTACGCGACTCCTATAATCAGGAAAAACTTTAAAAGTGCCTTTACGAGTTCAATTAGACCCTTTGTCGAAAACACTCTTCCGAGGCCCTTAATTGGATCCAATTTTTCTGCCTTAAATGCAATAGCTTGAGCGCTGAAAACAAGTCCACCCATCAATGCCGGTCCGGCCAAGGCAGCGATGACCGTGACAAGAAAAAAAGGCGCAGTAATCAAACCAGCAGATGCAAGCGTTCCAAACAGATGACTCGGCAATAGTCGAGGGTTAGTCAGCAATTCGCCAGAGGGCGTCAGAGAGCCGGCAACCATTGCCAAAATCGAAGACGCCATCGAACCGCCCGCGAAGAGTAAAAACAATACACTCGCGAGCATAACTAGCAGCATATTTAACTCCCTGGACCTAGCGACCTGACCCTTTTTCCGGGATTCGTCTAGCCGTTTGCTAGTCGGCTGTTCACTGCGTTCTTGTCCCTGCTGCTCCTCTGCCATAATCGATAATCCTAATTAAAAATCATCAAACTACGGTTCAAAGAGACATCAAACATGTTCCGTAGTGCATCCAGAAACCCTGGCATCACGATGAACATTATTAACAACCCACCCAAAATCGTAACCGGAAAGCCAACTGCAAAAATGTTCAATTGAGGTGCGGTTCTAGTAATGATTCCAAATGCCAAATTGACTAGTAGCAAAGCGGTCATTACCGGCAGAGCCAATAAAATTCCTCCTGCAAATACGATGGAACCGAGGGAAACAAGGCCGGATAGGGCCAGTGGCGAAATCCCGCTCATGCCAACTGGAACCAACTCATAAGACTCAACCACGGCTGCGATCAACATCAAGTGACCGTCCAATGATAGGAATAAAAGCGTACCCAGAATCACATAAAGCTGCGCTACTACCGGAACCTGGACGCCGTTCTGCGGATCTACTGCCATCGCAAAGCCAAGCCCCATCGTCATTGACATGGCTTGAGCTCCAAAGACAATCGCACCAAATGCAAGCTGCAAGACAAATCCGATCATAAGTCCAACACCGACCTCTTGTATTGCGAGCAAAAACCCCGCTGCACTAAACAGTTCAGGGAGGTCGTTGGCGGGTAAAGAGGGAGCGACCAATGCAGCAACCAGCGTGGCTAAAAGTACGCGCGTGCGAACACTCAGTCCTGGAGCGCTAAATACGGGAGCAACCAACATCATTGCTGACATTCGTAAAAACGGCGCCGAAAATAGGTACAGGCTTGATAACATTGTATCTAGCGCAATCGGCATCTTTTCAACCCACCAGTCCCGGAATTTCAAGAAAGAGTCGTTGGGTAAATGTTACGAGGAGCCTCAACATCCACGGTCCGACAAGAAAAATGACGGCAGCAACTGCGCCTAGTTTGGGAATGAAGCTCAGCGTCATTTCTTGTATTTGTGTGGCAGCTTGAATGACTCCAACTGTCAAACCAACTGCCAGAGCAACGCCAAGAATAGGTCCAGACAGTAGAACCGCCAGCCATAGAGCCTCGCGCCCAATTTCAAGTACTGTATCCGGCCTCATAATTACCCCCCTACAACGCGAAACTACTGACTAACGTGGCCGATATAAGCGACCACCCGTCAATAAGAACAAAGAGCATTAATTTGAAAGGTAGCGAGATGATAATTGGGGATAACATCATCATACCCATCGACATCAGCACAGCCGCTACGACCAAATCAATAACTAGGAACGGGACGAATAATAAAAATCCGATTTGAAAGGCCGTCTTTAATTCACTCGTCAAAAATGATGGGAGTAAAACAAACAGCGGGACCTCGTCTCTTTCAGCAAATACAGGGTAACCACCTAGCTCTGCAAACATAGCGAGATCGGTGTCTCTGGTTTGGGAAAACATAAAATCTCGAAGAGGCTCTTGTGCCACTGACAATGCTGCCTGGAAGTCTAGCTGCCCTTCCAAATAGGGAGACAGGGCATTGGCCCAAACCACGTCTATCACCGGCGACATAATAAAAAGGGTCAGGAATAACGATAATCCAAGAATAATTTGGTTCGAGGGGGTTTGCTGTGTGCCCAGGGCCTGACGAAGTATCGCAAGAACAATGAGTATTCTAGTAAAGGCCGTCATAGTGATGAGCATTGCTGGCAGAAGAGTCAGCACAGTCATTATCATTAAGATCTGAATACCCAGAGCATATTCGGTGTCGCCATTTGGCATGGCTGATGAAGTCACCAGGGGAATTGTTTGCGCGGAAGCGAGTGCAGGTGCTAACAACAAGAAGCAACCGCATAAAATAAGTCTTAAATTCAGCATCAAACTTCGCTCCCTTGCTTTCCGGTTGCGATCTTCCAGACGTCAGCGAATGACGGTTTTCCTGAATCCGAGGGAGGGCTGACTGATTCAGGTAAGACGTGCAGCATATTCACACTTCCCGGGGCCACACCGACCAAAAGCTGCTCGTTGCCAACCTCAATAAGAACTGCTCTTTCCCTTTGACCAAGGCCTAGGCTCGCAACGACTCGCATTTGTCCAGACCGCGATGAGCTAGCTCCATTAAAGCGCTTCAGCAATAATAAGACTGCCAACAGAATACAGATGACAAGAACAAAGGACCCGACGACTTGCAGCAAATAATCACCCGTAAAAAGCTCTGACGGAGCAATGACTCCGCTGTCCTCCCTACTTAAAGCGGGCGCCGAGACCAAGGTCATTATTAAAAGGGCCAAGCGCATCATTTAATTCAACTGCTCTAAGCGCGTTTTGGTGCTAACAACATCAACGAGACGCAAACCGAACTGTCCGTCTGCAGAGACTACCTCTCCTCTTGCTATCAGCGTTCCATTTATCATGACATCCA
>ERZ802830.2891-NODE-2891-length-15098-cov-11.6794_pt1 | contig 15098 bp, 13 predicted proteins | sample MGYA00345654_ERZ802830 | MGnify/ENA primary metagenome ERZ802830 (study PRJEB30503, sample SAMEA104212375) | marine metagenome | biome: Westerlies Biome; feature: [SRF] surface water layer (ENVO:00010504) within the epipelagic zone...; material: water... | reverse complement strand
ATCTTTTATACAATAAACGAGTAATTGCTTTTTATTAGAATATCTATAAAATTTTCTTGGTGATGCATCACCAGCTATTAAATAAATTTTATCTTTTAGCTGTTCCAAAATATTTGATTGAGACATTTCTTTCATCTTTGTTTTTTGTATATTTAAGTATAATTTCTATTCGATTTTTATGTTTTTTTTTAATTAATTCTGGCCATTCGATGATATTTATCATCTTATCTTCTAAATCATAAAGACCAATATTATTTATATCACTACTTTTTTTTAACCGATATAAATCATAATGAGCAATAATTAATTTTTTGGTTACTAAATAGTACTGAACAATATTAAATGTAGGACTTGTAACTATTGGTTTTTTTTTTTTATTTTTTTGAAATAAGTTTTCTATAAAGCATTTTGTTAAAGTGGTTTTGCCTGTTCCTAACTCGCCTCTAAGGTAAATTACTGTACCAATTTTAACTCTAATTGAAATTTTTTTTACAAATATTTTTAACTCTTTAAGAGTATAGTTCATACTCTAATATCTATACGCGTCACCTTTAAATGGGCCTTGCGGTGAAACACCAATATAATCTGCCTGTTCATTTGAAAGTTTTGTTAACTTGGCCCCAACTTTTGCCAAATGTAATTCTGCAACTTTTTCATCAAGGTGTTTTGGTAGTACATAAACTTTTTTTTGATATTTTTCTGAATTATTCCATAATTCAATTTGCGCCATGACTTGATTTGTAAATGATGCACTCATAACAAAACTTGGATGACCTGTGGCGCAGCCAAGATTAACTAATCGACCCTCAGCCAATAAAATAATTCTTTTTTTATCTGGAAATTCAATTTCATGCACTTGAGGCTTAATTTCATTCCATTTATAATTTCTTAAAGCGTCTACTTGTATTTCATTATCGAAATGCCCGATATTACACAAAATTGATCTATCTTTCATTTTTCTCATATGGTCAGCATTGATTATATCTTTATTACCTGTAGCAGTTACAACAATGTCAGCACTGCTAATCATCTCGTCCATAAGAACAACTTCGTAGCCTTCCATTGAAGCTTGTAATGCACATATTGGATCTGTTTCCGTAATCATCACTCTAGCTCCTGCTTGTCTAAGTGATGCAGCACTTCCTTTGCCAACATCCCCAAATCCCGCTACAATAGCTACTTTACCTGACATCATCACATCTGTAGCTCTCCTAATTGAGTCTACAAGACTTTCCCTACAACCATACAAATTATCAAATTTCGATTTTGTAACAGAATCATTCACATTAAATGCTGGAACCATCAATGATCCGTCTTTTTCCATTTTTTTTAATTCTTTCACTCCTGTTGTTGTTTCTTCGGAAACGCCTCTTATATTTTTAAGTAATTCTTGATAATTCTTGTGCATTAAAGCTGTAAGATCACCGCCATCATCTAAAATCATATTAGGCTTCCACTCTTTATCCCCTTCAATAGTTTGCTTAATACACCACCAATACTCTTCATCTGTTTCACCCTTCCAGGCAAAAACAGGAATACCTTTTCTTGCAATTGCTGCTGCTGCATGATCTTGTGTTGAAAAAATGTTGCAAGAAGACCATCTTACGCTTGCACCAAGATGCTTTAAAGTTTCTATCAACACAGCAGTTTGTATTGTCATGTGCAAACATCCAACGATATTTGCTCCCTTTAATGGTTTTGAGGCTTTATATTCATCACGTAATGCCATTAAGCCAGGCATTTCAGTTTCGGCTAGAGAAATTTCTTTATCCCCAAAGTCTGCTTCATTGATATTTTTTACTTTAAAATCATCCATAACCGCACCAACTAGCAGTATTGACCAATATAATCAATTGAAATTATACTGATGGTAAAGTGATATCTACTACTGCACCATCACCATCTAACTTATTGTAAACTTTAATAAGTCCCTTATGTGAATCTATAATATTTTTAACAATATTAAGGCCCAAACCTGAATGAGATCCTTCTCGGTCATCTGGTCTATCACTATAAAACCTTTCAAATACTTTATCTAGGTTGTTTTCATCAAAACCAGGTCCTTGGTCCTTTATTAAAATTTTATAGGTATTTTTATCCATAAATAAATTTATCGTTATAACCGCGTTTGATGGACTAAATGAAACTGAATTATCAAGTAAATTAGCTATTACCTGTTCTATACGACTTTCAATTCCAAAAATAATAGCTTTATTGATTTTATTTTGATTTTCAAAAATAAATCTAATATTTTTTTTTTGATTATTTGGATCTAAATTAAAATCTTCAATAATACTTTCAATCAAACCTACAAGGTCAAAATCTTTGGCAACCGCTCTTGATTGGGTAGCCTCATCCTTAAGTACTTGAGAGTAATCAGTTATTAATCTTTCAATTCTTTCAACATCGTTTGACAAAACTTTTAAAAGTTTATCTTTTTGCTGCTCATCTTTTGTGAGATTTAACAAATCTGAAGCTCCTTTTAATGAAGCAAGTGGGTTGCGTATTTCATGCGTAAGATCTGAGGAAAATCTCTCAGCTAATTCAATTCTTTGATAAAGTTTATTTGTCATGTCACTTAATGAATTGGATAAGTTGCCAATTTCATCATCTCTTTTATTAAATTCAATTCCAAGTTTACTCATATTTTTTGGGTTATCATATGAGATTTGCTTTGCGAAAGAATTTAAAGATCTAATTGGTTTAATAATATAATTATTTAAAAAAAGCGAAAATATCATTATTACAATTGCAGCAATTAATACTGAACGTAGCACAAAGTTTTTTCTTTCTTCAACAGCAATACTTATTTCATTTGATATTTCGCTTATAGTTATAATTATATCTTCATCTGAAAAATTAATTACAGAACTTGTATGTATAACTAAATTATTATTTTTATTTTCTGAAGTAATAAAAAATTTCTGATTTAGTTTTAAATTAATATCTTTTAAAAAAGGCATTGTATTTACGGCAATATTTTTAGATTTTAATTTACTTTGATCCTGATTTAATGTTTCATTTATACCAAGAGTTTCTATACGCTCAGTTGTAAATAAGGATCTTTTGTTAATATCGATAATAGAACTATCAACTATAATTTTTTTATTAATATCAAAAAATCTAATTTGATCAACTTCGTCTAAAATAAAGTTCGATTTATACAAGAAATTCTCCAAGTTATTTACATCTGGTTCTATTTTTAAGTTTACCAAATTTGACTTTATATTTTCGATAATATTTTGATGTTTTTTACTTTTTCTATTAATTAATTCAGGCTCAATCGCTAATAAATATAAAAAAGTAAAAAATCCTAAGATTAAAAATATAAATAAATTAAATACTAAAAATTGTCTTAGTAATGACTTTGTAGATAATAAATTTGTGATCATTATGGACTAGCATTCCAACGATAACCACTTCCATATCGAGTTTCAATGGCTGAAAACTCTTTATCAATCTTTTTGAATTTTTTTCTTATTCTTTTTACATGACTATCTATAGTTCTATCTTCAATATCATTATTTTCTTTATATGCTATTGTCATAAGATGTGATCTTTCTTTAATTACTCCAGGTCTTTTTGCTAATTCATAAACTATTTGAAACTCCGTAGTAGTTAACTTATCAGGTAAGTTTTGATCATTCCAAGTACATTCAAGTTGCTCAGGATCAAGCGTCAATTTTCCCTGCTTAATAATATTTTTACTTTCGGGGGTAACTTGATCTTTTTTTCTAAATTGTACCTTAACTCTTTCAATCAATACATTTATTGAGAATCCTCCAGATTTTTTCACATAGTCATCTGCACCTAATTTTAACCCTAATAATTCATCAACTTCCTCATCCTTGGATGTCAAAAAAATTACTGGCATATTAGTTTTTTTTCTTAATTTTTTTAAAAGTTCTTCACCATTCATTCTTGGCATTTTAATATCGATGATCGCTAAGTCGGGTGGAGTTCTAGTGATACCAATATATGCACTTTCTCCATCTACGTAAGTCTGTACCTTATAACCTTCATTTTCCAGTGCAATAGATACGCTCGTAAGTATATTTCTATCATCATCAACCAAAGCAATTATTTTTGTCATAAGCGCATTTATATTATCAAAAAAAGTCTAAAATTAGACTAAATTATTAGTGTGCATCATTCCAGTTTTTGGCACTATTTGCGTCTACAATTAAGGGTACGGAAAAATTATAATCTTTATCTATAGCATTTTCCATCTCGCTTTTAATTTTTACGATTTCCTTATTAACAATTGCGTCTTTGGTTTCCAATAATAATTCATCATGGATTTGTACTAAAAGAGTAGCATCAATTTTTTTCTCAATTATTTTTTTATCAATATTAATCATAGCAAACCTTATTATATCAGCAGCTGCGCCTTGAATAGGAGCATTTATTGCAGCTCTCTCTTGAAAAGATTTTAAGGTATGGTTTTTATCATTAATATTTGGAAAATGGCATTTTCGTTCAAACATCGTTTTAACAAAACCATTTTTTCTACAAAATTTTAAAGTGCCTTGCATAAATTCTTTGATTTCAGGAAACTTTTTGAAATAAGAAAACAAAAATTGTTCTGCCTCATTGTTACTAACTGAAATTTGTTTAGCCAGGCCATAAGATGAAATTCCATAAATAATACCAAAATTAATTGCTTTTGCTTTTCTCCTCATATCCTCAGAGATTTTTTTAATATCACACTCAAATATTTGAGATGCAGTTATATTATGAATATCTTCGTTATTAGTGAAAGCTTTTTTTAATTCTTTGACATCTGCGACGTGTGCCAAAACACGCATTTCTATTTGGCTATAATCTGCTGAAATAATTGATTTACCTTTGTCGGTAACAAAAGCAGATCTAATTTCTTTTCCTTCTTTTGATTTTATTGGAATATTTTGTAAATTTGGGTCTGACGAAGCCAATCTACCTGTGCTAGTTGCCGCAAGTAAAAATGATGTATGAATCCTTTCAGAGTTACTATCGATATATTGTGGTAATGAGTCTGTATAAGTATTTTTTAATTTTGATTTTTGTCTCCATTCTAAAACTAGTTTTGGAAATTCATGACCTTTATTTGCTAAATCTTCAAGAACATTTACGTTTGTAGCAAAATTCCCTTTTTTTGTTTTTTTTGTTCCTGAAATTTTTAATTTTTCATACAAAATATCACCAAGTTGCTTCGTAGAAGCAATATTAAAATTCTCACCGGAGATTTTAAAAATTTTTTTTTCAAGAACCTTTAATTCTTTTTCAAAAGATTTAGATAGATTGTTTAAGATTTTTTTATCAATTTTAATACCAGAATTTTCCATTCTAACAAGAACGTTAATTAATGGGATCTCTAAATTTTCATATACAAAGAAACATTTTTCTTTAACCATTCTGTTTTTAAATAAATTATAAAGTTTTAAGGTTATGTCTGCATCCTCGCACGCATATTTATATGCATTCTCTATCAACACTTGATCAAAAGTTATTTCAGATTTTCCTGTTCCTACGATGTCTTTAAATTTTATATTAGTATGATCTAAATGAATTTTTGCTAGTAGATCAAGATTATGCCTATTTACTCCTGAATCTAATGTATAAGATAAGAGCATAGTATCTTCAAAATTTTTAATGTTGATTCCATGCTTCAAAAAAATCTTTAGATCATATTTGATATTTTGACCAATTTTTTTAATAGTCTCATCTTCAAGATACGGTTTAAGTAGATTGATTAATTTTTTGAGCTCAATTTGTTTTTTTAAATTCTTATCTTCATTATTCTTATGTCCTACAGGTATATAAAAAGCTTCATTTTCTCTAATTGAAATTGAAACGCCCACCAATTCAGCTTTTTGAGTATTTAGTGAATTTGTTTCCGTATCTACTGCAAAATAACCTTGGTTGTCAGCAATATTTAAAATTTTTTCAATTTCTTTTGTGTCAAAAATTATATGAAAACCAGCGACGTGATTAATTTTTTCTACTTGCTGTTTGATATTTGCTTGTTCTTGATTTTGATCCTCAATAGCTGGTAGTTTACCGTAATTTTGCTCTATTCGCTTTTTTATCTTTGAAAATTCCATTTCATCTAGAAAATTGAAAATTTTAGTTTTATCTAAAGGTTTTAAAATAAAATCATCAATTCTGTCTTTTAATGCAACATCTTGTTTTAAAGTTACAAGCTCTCTACTAATTAATGCGTTATCTTTGTTATCTAATAGTGTTTGTCGTCTTTTAGGTTGTTTAATGGTTTCGGCTTTTTCTAAAAGCTTATCTAATGAACCAAATTTATTAATTAACTCTGCAGCTGTTTTTATACCAATACCAGGCACCCCTGGAATATTATCAACGGAATCCCCCGCTAATGATTGTACATCAATTACTTTTTCTGGATGCACTCCAAACTTTTCTTTGACTTGATCAATTCCAATAAGTCTATCTTTCATCGTGTCTAGCATAAATGTATCTTTATCAACTAATTGCATTAAATCTTTATCTGAAGAAACAATAGTAACTTTGATTTTCTCTTTTTTTGCTTGAGCTTTATATGTTGCGATTAGATCATCTGCTTCATAGTTAATAAGTTCAACAGATGGCAAGTTAAAAGCTTTTACCGCTTTTCTAATATAATTAAATTGCGGTATCAAATCTTCAGGTGCATCGCTTCTGTTACCTTTATAATCTTTATAAATATCATTCCTAAAATTTTTTCTTGCACTATCAAATATAACCGCCAAATGAGTAGGGATATCTATTGAATTACCAGCTTTAGCTCTCTCTAAAAAACTATAAAGCATATTGCAAAATCCACTTACAGCTCCTACTGGTAGGCCATCGCTTTTTCTTGTTAAGGGCGGTAATGCGTAATATGCTCTAAAGATATAACCTGAACCATCTATTAAAAATAAGTGTTTTTTTTTTGTCATAAATTTTTATATAAATTTTTAATTTTAATGTTATTACAAGCCGACCAGCATGAATAGTTCAATCGCCTTAAAGGTAGAAAATGTGAGTAAAATTTATAGGCAGGGTAGTGAAAAAATTAATGCTCTTAAAAATATTTCATTTGAAGTAAAAACTGGAGAAATCTTTGGTCTATTAGGTCCTAATGGCGCAGGCAAATCCACATTTATTAATATCTTGGCTGGTACTGTAAATAAAACAAATGGTTATGTTAATGTTTGGGGATTTAACTTGGATAAAAACCCAAGACAGGTGAGAGCGTCCATAGGTATAGTGCCTCAAGAAATAAATGTTGATCCCTTTTTTTCACCAAGAAAATTATTGAATCTACAAGCTGGCTTGTATGGAATAAAAAAAAAAGACAGAATAACTGAAGAAATTTTAGAATTAACAAACTTATCTGATAAGGCAAATGCTTATTCACGAAGTTTATCTGGCGGAATGAAAAGAAGACTTTTGGTAGCCAAAGCAATGGTTCACCAACCTCCTATTTTAATATTGGATGAACCTACGGCAGGCGTAGATGTCGACTTAAGAAGAAAATTATTAGAATCAGTTCGTACTTTGAATAAACAGGGTGTTACCATAATTTACACAACTCACTATTTAAAGGAAGCATCAGATATATGTGATAGAATTGCGATAGTAAATAAAGGTGAATTAGTAGCTTTAAATTCAACTCAAGAACTGTTAAAAAACAATTCAGACTTAGAGGAAGTCTTTATAGATTTAACAAAAAATTAAATGACATACTTGATCTCAAAATACAAAATTAAAGACACTTCGACAAAAATCTTAATCTCTTTTTTATGTACAATTTTAATTGCTTTAAGCTCAAAAATAAGCGTACCTTTTTATCCTGTGCCAATGACAATGCAGACCTTCGTTATACTGCTTTGTGGAGTAATGCTTGGTCCAAAATATGCTTTTATAACTCTAAGTTTATATTTGTTTGAAGGTGCCATTGGTTTACCGGTTTTTCAAGGTACTCCAGCAAAAGGAATAGGCGTAGTTTATTTGATGGGGCCAACAGGTGGGTATTTAATTGGGTTTATTTTTTCTGCGTTTGTTGCTGGTATTTTATTTTCAAGAAAAATATTTTTTAATAAAAAATTTTTGATAAAATATACCTTTAAAGAGAATTTAGTTTCTATTTTTATTAAATTATTTATTGCATTAACACCTGTATATTTATTTGGGTTATTGTGGCTTGGTGCAATTTTGGGATGGGATAAGCCAATTCTTGAATTTGGTCTATATCCTTTTATTCTTGGTGAGTTTTTTAAAATTACTCTATTAACATTTATTATTTATAAATTTTCAAATTATAAATTATTTTGAGTAAAATTAAATATCTCAAAGGTAATTGGATTGTAAAAAAAACGATAGATAAAAATATATCTATTAAAGGTCGTTGTTTTATCAAAAATATATCTAAGCATTATTATGAGCTTAAAGAGGATGTTAAAACTAAAATTAATAACCAGTTGATTTTAGGCCATCAGTTATTTAAAATATTTGAGTTGGGAAATGATCTGATTTTTTATTACAGTACTGATCAACTTAAAAATAATCTGCTCTACAAATTTGATAGGAAAAAAAATTGTCGGTCATTTTTTTTTTGTAAAAAAGATTTATACATTGCTAACTTTAAAATAATATCCAATAATTTTTTTACAATTTATACCAAAATTAAAGGTCCAAAAAAAAATTTAAATATCTTTGCAAAATATTATAGAACTATCTAGGTGATCTTTTAGAAAGGATTCTCTGCAGAGTTCTTCTGTGCATTTTTAAACGTCTCGCTGTTTCAGAAACGTTTCTGTTGCATAATTCAAAAACTCTTTGAATATGTTCCCACTTAACTCTATCAGCAGACATTGGGTTTTCAGGTGGTTGTGCTTTACTGTTAGGTTCTGCTAACAATGCAGCCTCAACATCCTCTGCATCTGCGGGTTTGGCCAAATAATCTATGGCTCCAGATTTAACCGCTGAAACCGCTGTGGGTAAATTTCCATAACCTGTTAACATAACAACTCTACTGTCAGGTTTTAACTTATGAATTTCCTCGATTACATCTAAACCATTACCATCTAGTAACCTTAGATCAACAACCGCAAATCCTGGCGGTGCTTTTCGAACCGATATCAACCCTTCCTCTATACTTTTAGCTAGAGAGACCTTGAAACCCTTGGTCTCCATGGCTCTACCAAGACGATTTCTAAATGGGTCATCGTCATCAACAATAAGCAAGGTTTTATCGCTAAAATTGTCAATATTCATTTTGCCTGGGCTATTTTTCATATGATATATATAAGAGCCATCTTCCTTTTTACAACTATTGCAGGGTAAATAATCCAGAGAACTGCTATTGATTTTCAATAAAATTTTGTGCTTTTTTTTCTTTACATAAATTCAAAATACTTTATTCCGCAAAAGTGGTTGTTTTTTTTACGTGATCTTTTTTAAAAAAACGATCGACTGTTTACTAACGAGAGGTTTTATGAGATGGCAAAATTTCAGTGTGTCAACGAGTTGGTCAAAGCTTTACAGCCGATAGATCCGGTATACTGCTTTAGAAAACAAAGCTTAAAATTAGCATCAAATTGGTTTAACCACAATTTTCCTGGTGATGTATTGTATGCTGTCAAATGTAATCCAACGGAAACTGTAGTAAAAACTCTAATAAAAAATGGAATCAATAGTTTTGATACTGCCTCTATTGACGAAATTAAATTAATTAAAAAAATTTCTCCTAGTTCAAAAATATATTTTATGCACACCATAAAAAAAGAGAAAAGTATTTATGAAGCTTATTTTTTATATAATGTAAAAGCTTATGCTTTTGATAGTAAAGAAGAATTGGAAAAAATTCTCAAAATTACAAAGAATGCCAAAGACCTAGAACTTTTTTTACGTGTACAAACATCTAACGAACATGCGGAGATTGATTTATCAAAAAAATTTGGTGCGAATATCAACGAGGCAGTTTCTCTTTCAAAGATAGCTAAATCAAAATCCAAAAAATTTGGTTTCAGTTTTCATGTTGGGTCGCAATGTATGCACCCAATAGCATATTCAAAAGCAATTAAGGATTTAGGAAATATTATAAAAAAGTCAAATATTATTCCAGATATTATAAATGTTGGTGGTGGTTTTCCCACGACCTATCCAGATCTTTATCCTCAACCAATAAAAAATTATTTTTTAGAAATAGCAAGAGCGATAAAAAAATTGAATTTAAGCAAACAACCAAAGCTAATATGTGAACCCGGTAGGGCACTAGTAGCTGAAAGTGGGTCAACAATTGTAAGAGTGGAACTTAAAAAAAAACAAAATTTATATATTAATGATGGAACTTACGGTTCTTTATTTGATGCAGGTACACCTAAATTTATATTTCCAACTAAAGCAATTCAAATTAATGTAGCCTCATCAAAAAGATTAATTCCTTATAGTTTTTATGGTCCAACGTGTGATGGATTAGATTATATGAAGGGTCCATTCATGTTGCCGTCAAATATTAAGACTGGAGATTATATCGAGATTGGACAACTTGGTGCCTACGGCATGAGTTTTAGAACTAATTTCAACGGATTTTACTCTAATCAAATTCATGAAGTACAAGATAAGCCTTTAATGTCAATTTATGAAGCCGACGAGAATTATAACGTAAAGACTTTATATGCTTAAATATGGGCCACAATAAATCAACCTTTTTAAAACAACCTGTTGAACATATTGATATCAAATCTTTTGATGCACGCCCAATTCTAGACTCGATGTCTAAAATGTCATTTGTATCAAGAGAAACAGCTAATGCCGCTAAAATTTATAACAATATGTTGGCTGACAAAGATTGTACAATTTTTTTAACTCTAGCAGGATCGACTTCTGCTGCAGGATGCATGAAGCTTTATGCAGATCTAGTTAAATATAATATGGTTGATGCTATCGTAGCAACAGGAGCTTCTATAATTGACATGGATTTTTTTGAAGCATTGGGGTTTAAACATTATCAAGGTTCACAGTTTCAAGATGATAGTGTTTTAAGAAAAAATTATATCGACAGGATATATGATACTTACATAGATGAAGATGAGCTTCAAAATTGTGATCGAACAATTGGAGAAATTGCCGATTCATTAAAGCCAAAAGCATATACATCAAGAGAATTTATTCACGAGCTTGGAAAATATTTGAAATCGAATAGCAAAAAAACAGACTCATTAATAGAGATAGCATATGATAATCATGTACCAATTTTCTGTCCAGCTTTTACCGATAGTTCAGCAGGTTTCGGACTAGTGATGCATCAAGAAAGAAATCCAGAAAAACATATTACAATTGACTCTATAAAAGAATTTAGAGAATTAACTGAAATTAAAATACAATCAAATGTTTCTGGTCTAATGATGATCGGTGGAGGTGTTCCAAAAAACTTTATTCAAGATACTGTAATATGTGCTGAATTATTAAATAAAAAAGCGGAGATGCACAAATATGCAGTTCAAATTACTGTTGCAGATAGTCGGGATGGTGCTTGTAGTAGTTCGACTTTAAAAGAAGCAAGTTCATGGGGTAAAGTCGATACTGCAGAAGAGCAGATGGTTTTTGCAGAGGCAACATCAGTTATGCCTCTTATTGCAAGTGATGCTTATCACAGAGGTTTCTGGAAAAATAGACCTAAAAAAAAATTTTCACAAATTTTTCAAAAATGAAAACACTTAAATCATCAAAAGGATTTTTGGGTTTGCCAAAAGAGGTTGCTAATAAAAATAAGGTTTTAATTATACCTTATGGTCTTGAAAAAACAGTTAGCTATGAAAGTGGCACAAAACTCGGTCCTAAGAAAATTATCAAAGCATCGCATCAAGTTGAATTATTTGATGAAGAATTAAAATTCGAACCGTACAAAAAATTTAACCTAAAAACTTTAAAAATAGATATTCCAAAAGAAAGTTTAAATAATGCTCTCAAACACCTTACTAAAACAATTACTCAAGTCTTAAATATGAAATGCTTCCCTTTGACACTTGGCGGTGAACACTCGATAACTCCAGCGATTATAAAATCTTTTAAAAATAAGTTTTCAAAATTAACCATAATTCAAATCGATGCTCATGCCGACTTAAGAAATCAGTACTTAGGAAATAAAAATTCTCATGCAACAGCAATGAGGAGATGTTTGGATAATAAAAATGTCGATATTATTGCAATTGGTATCAGAAACATATGCAAAGAAGAATTTGATTTTGTAAAAAAAAACAGAAAAAAAGTTAAAATATTTTGGGCAAAAGACATATCTAAGCAATCTGTAGAAAAAATAAAAAATTTGATTAAAAATAAAAATGTATATTTAACTTTCGATGTCGACGGTTTCGATAGTAGTTTAATGCCAGCAACAGGTACACCTGAACCTGGTGGGCTATTTTGGAACGAGACTCTCGAGATACTTAAGGTTGTTTTCAAAAACTGTAATGTAGTTGGAGCAGATGTTAATGAATTATCACCAAAACCAAACTTACACTCGTGTGATTTTCTAGTAGCTAAATTAGTTTATAAAATATTGACTTATAAATTTGCTAATTGAGAATTCGTCCACTCAATTTGTATCATTGCTCCTGCATTTTCTTTATTATGAAAGGTAACTTTTGCTGAACATCTCTCTAATAAGTTCTTAGATATAAAAATACCCAATCCCATTCCTTGGTCATTTTTTTTAACTTTTTCAGAACTAACATAGGGCTGACCAAGACGAGATATTATATTTTCATCAAAACCTATACCATCATCATCGATGGTAATTGTAGTTTTTTTTGTTTGCTGATTGATCTCAATGTTAATTTTTGTTTTTGAAAATTTAATTGCATTTTCAATAAAATTTCTTAAAGCATAACTTATTTCTGTTTTCTTTGACATTTTTAATCTTTCATTAAATGATTTGTTTACAACAGTAATTTCTTTATTAAGCTTATTTTCTAGTGAAAAAATAATTTCGTTTATAAGCTCTTTTGGAGAAACTTTAGAAATAAATTGGTCCTGTTGCTTTCTTTCAGCAATATCTTTTAATATTGAACTACACCTTGAGGCTTGATTTATTAAAAGATTAATGTCGTCTTTTGTAGATTTGTTATTTTTAAGTTGCTTCTGTAACTCTTTTCCAACTAGGGATATTGTTGCAAGAGGTGTTGCAAGTTCATGCACAGCCGCTGCAGCCATTCCTCCAACAGAATTTATAACTTTTTCATTTGTTAATTCCTCTTCGAGTTTGTTAAGGGCTCCAACTCTAACTCTATTGTCCCTACCTAATTGATAAGCATAATTTCCTAAAAAAATAATACCTATAGTGAGTGATAGCCACACACCAAATTCATAAAACTTTGGTAAATTTAAATTGCCTCCTTGCGGAGTTGGAAGGGGCATATGATAAAAGGCAATTACAGTCGAAAAAATTATTGAACATATAACAATAAATTGGCTACTTCCCCTGGAAAGATAAGTAACCGATATTGTAGTTGGTACTATAATTAGAATTGAAAACGGATTAGATAATCCACCAGTCATAAAAAGTAATAGAATTAACTGTATTAAATCATAAAAAATACTAATTGTTGCGTAGTAATTATTGATTGTTATGAATTTCGATTTATTTAATTCTAAGAAAATATTTACGAGTACAGACAGAAAAACAAGTATCAAAGTTTCAAAATATGGAAATTGAAATTTTAGAATATAATAAACAAATGAGACGGTAAAAAATTGACCTATTACTGCAATCCACCTTATATTAATCAGTGTTTCTAGAGTAATTCTAAGATTTTTTGGATTTATTTGCTCTTTAAAAAACATATATTAAATGTCTAAATTAGTGACATTTATAGCATTTAAATTTATAAAATTTTTTCTTTTTGAAACATCTTCTCCCATAAGAGTAAAAAAGATTTCGTCATCCGCTTCTGAAGGTGATGAACCCTCACCATTTACATCTGAATAATTCACCTTTAGCAATGTGTTGTTATCAGGATTTAGTGTTGTTTCCCATAATTCATCAGGATTCATTTCTCCTAAACCTTTAAATCTTTGTAAAGACAAGTTTCGTTTACCAATCTCAATTATATTCTCTACAAATTTTAAAAACGTATTGGATTCATAGATCCTATCATTTTCGCTAATTATACAAGTATTTTCAAAATTTTTGGCAATTTGATTAAATGAAGATATTTTTTTTATCAAAACATCATTATCCATAAATTTAGAATTTAACTTTTTTTCTATTTTTTCGTGAAAAAATTCTCTTCTTAAAATAAAGCAATTATCCTCAAATGAGCCTGCCCAGCTTGCCTCATCTTTTTTTAACAGGGTATTTAATTGTTGTGCAACAACGGATATGGCACCCTCTTTTTTCTTATTTTTACTATCATTTAAAATTAAGATTTTTTTGTCTTTTTCAGTAAATGCTCCTACAGTTATGAGTTGTTCAAGTATTTCTTGATCACCTTCGATAGATTTAATCAAATCATACAAATTATAACATTGGTTGATGAAATCTTTGTCAAAAACAAATTTTTTATTTTTTTTAAATTCTAAGTTAGTGATTCTATTTATTGAATTTTTAATTGCTAATATTTCAAGATCTTTATCGTTTCCCAAATATGTGGTAGTTTTTCCTACTTTTATTTTATAAAGAGGCGGTTGAGCAATATATATATGCCCTTTTCTTATCAATTCATTAAATGGTTTATTATTAAAAAAAGTTAGTAATAATGTTCGAATATGAGATCCATCAACATCAGCATCAGTCATAATCACAATTTTTCCATACCTTAACCGATCTATTTCGAAGGGCTCTACACCTGTACCTATGGCATTTATTAATGTAACAATCTCATTTGATGATAGCATTTTGGCAAAAACTTTTTTTCCATTTACTGTGTTATTTTTTTTCTCTACAAAAGTATTAAGAATTTTTCCTCTTAATGGTAAGACCGCTTGATATTCACGATTTCTTGCTTGCTTAGCTGAGCCTCCCGCTGAGTCTCCCTCTACAATAAATAATTCCGTTTTATTTAAATCATTCGATTGACAATCAGCTAATTTTCCAGGTAAAGTTGTTATGTCTATAGCATTTTTTC
>ERZ802830.2886-NODE-2886-length-15111-cov-9.01714_pt1 | contig 15111 bp, 13 predicted proteins | sample MGYA00345654_ERZ802830 | MGnify/ENA primary metagenome ERZ802830 (study PRJEB30503, sample SAMEA104212375) | marine metagenome | biome: Westerlies Biome; feature: [SRF] surface water layer (ENVO:00010504) within the epipelagic zone...; material: water... | reverse complement strand
TTTTTTAGCTTTTTGGACTATAATTATCGCCATGTCAGGCAATACGTTTGGAAAAATATTTAGAATTACGACTTTTGGTGAAAGTCATGGTACTGCTATGGGTTGTATTTTAGATGGTTGCCCACCGCAAATTGAGCTGACAAAAGAAGATATTCAGCATGAATTAAATAGAAGAAAGCCTGGTCAATCAAATGTAACCACACAAAGAAAAGAAGATGATACTGTTGAGATTTTATCTGGTATTTTTGAAGGAAAAACTCTTGGAACTCCTATAGGAATGATTATTTATAATAAAGATCAACAATCTAAGGATTATTCAAATATCAAAGATGTTTTTAGACCAAATCATGCAGACATTACATATCAAGCTAAATATGGTCATAGAGATTACAGAGGTGGTGGAAGATCAAGCGCTAGAGAGACCGCAAATTGGGTTGCAGCTGGAGCGATTGCTAAAAAGATTCTTGAAAAGGAAGGTGTACTAGTAAATGGTTTTGTTTCTGAAATAGGGCAGGTAAAAGCTGATTCAATTAATCCTAAAAATATAAATAATAAATATTTTTTTTGTGATGAATCAAAATTGTCTGATTTAGATTCAATGTTTAATGATTTAATTGAGGAGGGCAACTCTGTAGGAGCTAAGCTTGGGGTTATTGTTGAAAATTGTCCCGTAGGGCTTGGCGATCCAGTTTTTGAGAAGTTAGATGCTAATCTTGCTAAAGCAATTATGACAATTAACGCAGTTAAATCTGTATCGATTGGCAATGCAGATGATCTTTTAAGTCTTAAAGGTTCAGAAGCAAGAGATGAAATAACCTCATCAGGTTATTCCTCAAATAATTCTGGTGGAATCCTGGGTGGAATATCAAATGGAGATAATATTACTTTAAGTTTTATTATTAAACCAACATCAAGTATTAAAACAAAAGGTAAAACCTTGAATAAAGAAGGTGAAGAAGTCGATATAGAAGTTACAGGAAGACATGACCCATGCGTTGGCATTAGAGCTGTGCCAATTGCTGAGGCAATGGTAAGTCTTGTTTTGGTAGATCATTTATTGATAAACAAAGCTCAGTGTGCTGATGTTGATCAGGAATTACCATTTAGTGAATAAAGATAATGAAGACCTTATACGACAAACTCTGGGAAGAGCACCACGTAACCCAGCTTAATACTGGTGAATCACTACTATACATAGATAGACATTATTTACATGAAGTAACATCACCTCAAGCATTTGAAGGATTGTCAAAAAAAAATTTAAAGCCATGGAGGTTAGAGGCGAATATCGCTACTCCCGATCATAATGTTCCTACAACACGAGGAAATAATTTTCATTCTGCACAAATAAAAGATGAAATCTCAAAGATACAGGTTGTTGAATTGGATAAAAATTGTAATGCCTTTGGTATTAAGCAATTTGATATTAAATCAGCAAAACAAGGCATTGTTCATGTAATTGGACCCGAGTTAGGATATACCTTGCCCGGAATGACGATTGTTTGTGGCGACTCTCACACTTCTACACATGGGGCATTGGGCTGCTTAGCAATGGGTATTGGCACATCAGAAGTAGAACATGTACTCGCTACCCAATGTCTAAAAGTATCCAAACTTAAAAATATGCTTGTTAAATTTGAAGGTATCCCAGGAGAAAACGTATCTTCAAAAGACATAGTTTTATATTTTATAGGTCTTATAGGAACAGCTGGTGGAACAGGGTATGCAATAGAATTTGCGGGAAGTTATATTGAAGATATTTCAATTGAAAGCAGAATGACTATTTGCAATATGGCTATAGAAGCGGGAGCCAAAGTTGGATTAATTGCACCCGATGAAACCACAATTAATTATGTCAAAGATAAATCATTCTTAGATGAAGAAACTATAAAACAAGCTGAAAATTACTGGATAAATCTAAAAACTGATGACGATGCAACCTTTGATAATGAAATTATAATCGATGTTTCTAAAATTAAACCGCAAGTTACATGGGGAACTTCGCCTGAAATGGTTGTAAGTTATGATGATGAAATACCAAATCCTTTAAATGAATCAGAAGATAATAAAAAAAATATTGAGCTTGCTAGAAATTACATGGGCATCAAGGATGAATCTAAACTATCAGATTTAGTTTTCGACAAAGTTTTTATAGGCTCGTGTACAAATTCAAGAATTGAAGATCTAAGACAAGCAGCAAAAGTAGTTAAAGGTAAAACTATTGCTGAGAATATTATCGAAGCTATAGTAGTGCCTGGCTCAGGAATGGTAAAAGAACAGGCTGAAATGGAAGGTTTGGATGAGATATTTAAGGAAGCAGGATTTATTTGGAGAGATCCTGGGTGTTCAATGTGCTTAGGAATGAATCCAGATCAATTAAAACCATATGAAAGATGCGCATCTACTTCAAATAGAAATTTTGAAGGAAGACAGGGTTATCTTGGAAGAACTCATCTAATGAGTCCCTTAATGGCAGCATATACCGCCATATATGGAACAATTGGTAAACCGTTATGAAATCTAATAGTGAAGGGCTAATGATTGATGGAGTTGTGAGTTATATCGATAGAGATAATATTGATACAGATCAAATTATTCCAACAGAATATTTAAAATCTATAAAAAAGTTTGGGTATGAAGATTACTTATTTGATGGATGGAGATATAAAGACGATGGCAAACTTGGAATCAAAAAAGAAGATAGAGAAATCAATACTGATTTTATACTAAATAATAAACCTTATAGCGAATCTAAAATACTCTTAACCAGAGACAATTTTGGATGTGGATCATCAAGAGAACATGCGGTTTGGGCTTTAAGAGATTTTGGTATCAAGGCAGTAATAGCATCTTCTTTTGGAGATATTTTTTATAACAACTGCTTTAAAAATAATGTTTTACCTATCAAATTAGATAAGAATCAAATCGAACAAATTTTTGCTTTAGTAAAAGAGGATGTTGTAGAATTTTCAATCGATCTTCAAAAAAGAATAATCCACTTAAATGATAATAATATTATTAATTTTGAAGTTGAAGATTTTCTAATTGATCGAATTATTTATGGATTAGATGATGTGGATATCACTTTAAAAGATAGAGATAACATTGCTAATTTTGAGAGTAATAGAAAAATAACTAAGCCTTGGATTTACATAAATGAATAAAAATATTTTAGTTTTACCTGGTGATGGTATCGGACAGGAAGTAACAGCTTCTGCAACCAAGGTTTTAGAATTTCTTATAGAGAAATATAGTCTTGATTTTTCGGTAACATCAATGGATGTTGGTGGAACAGCCTATGATCAATACGGATCACCATTGCCTGAAGAAGTTCTTAATTCAGCTAAAGAAGCGGATGCTATATTATTTGGTGCTGTGGGCGGGCCTAAGTGGGATAATCTTGATTGGGATGTTCGTCCTGAAAATGCATTGTTAACACTTAGAAAAGAATTGAATCTTTTTGCAAATCTTAGACCTGCCTTTTTATTTAATGAACTATCAGAAGCATCACCGTTAAAAAAAGAAATTATTGAGAACCTTGATATATTAATTGTTAGAGAGCTTACAGGCGGAATTTATTTTGGAGAACCAAGAGGTATTGTTGAAGATAAAGAACCAAATTATGCTTTCAATACCATGATATACAATGAAGAAGAAATTAGACGAATCGCCAAAGTAGCATTTGAATCTGCTCAAAAAAGAAATGGAAAGCTATGTTCAGTCGAAAAGGCTAATGTTTTAGAGGTATCAAAATTTTGGAGATCTATAGTGACTGAGATGTCATCTGATTATCCTGATGTCGAACTATCACATCAGCTTGCTGACAATACAGCAATGCAGCTTGTATTAAATCCTAAACAATTTGATGTAATAGTTGCTAGTAATTTATTTGGAGACATTCTCTCAGATATTGCAGCTACTCTAACTGGTTCAATTGGCATGCTGCCATCTGCTTCATTAGATAGTTCATTTAAAGGCATGTTCGAACCTTGTCATGGGAGCGCGCCTGACATAGCAGGAAAAAATTTGGCTAACCCTTTAGCTATGATATCTTCTTTATCAATGGCTTTAAGGTATTCTCTTAACCAAGAAAAAATCTCTGATAAGATCGATGAAGCAATCAAAAAATTCATACAAGTTGGCCATAGAACAATAGATATTTCAACAGATGATAATTATCTAATGACTTCAGATGTTGCAGAAAAGATTATTAAAATAATAAACAATGACTAATAAAATAAATATAGCTTTGATAGGAGCATCAGGAGTTGTTGGCGGTAAGATAATATCTTTGTTAGAAAAGAGAGAAATAAATATAAATAATTTTTATCCTCTTGGATTTTCTTCAGTTGGCAAAGAAATCATTTTCAATAAGCAAAATCTTACAATAGAAGATGCTGCTAATTTTGATTGTACCCAAGCTCATTTAATAATCTTGTCAGCAGGATCAAAAGTTGCAAGAAAGTATGCAAATGAATTTGTGAGTAAGGGAGTCTATGTGATTGACCTATCTTCAGAATTTAGATATGAAGAAAATATCCCTTTAATTATTCCAGAGATTAATGGAAAGATTCTTAGTGATATCAATAAACCCACTCTGATTGCAAATCCTAACTGCTCTGTTTCACAACTCTTGATGGTTTTAGATCCGATTCATAAGAAATTTGAGGTAGATATATTAAATGTAGCAACCTATCAGGCTGTTTCAGGGACTGGAAAAGAAGCTGTAGAGGAACTTAAAAATCAAGTTATTGATAATTCTATCGAAGCAAAGGTTTATCCAAAGAAAATAGCTTTTAATGTGATACCTCAATGCGATATTTTTCTTGAGAATGATTTTACGAAAGAAGAGATGAAAGTTGCATGGGAAACAAAAAAGATTCTTGATCCAAATATTGAGGTTCAGGCCACTTGCGTTAGAGTGCCTGTTATCAATGGACATTCAGAGGCTATTTTTTTTAGAACAAAGAAAGCTATTAATAAAGAAGATATTTTTGATCTTTTATCTAAATCGCCTGGAATACAACTAATAGATAATCCTGATGAATTAGAATACCCGACTCCACTTGAAAATGCAGATGATACTGAAGATGTTTTTGTTGGAAGAGTTAGAACACAAACTATTAATAATGAAAATTGGGTATCGATGTGGATAGTTGCTGATAATGTTTATGGCAAAGGTGCCGCTCTTAATGCTGTTCAAATAATTGAAACCCTAATCTTTGATAATAAATTGTGTTGAGATTTTTAGCATTATTTATTTTAGTCTGCCCATTTAATATCTATGCAGATATTTTTTTATCTTCACCAAAAATTAGTCTCAATCCCCAAGATCAAAGAGTTATAGAACTCAAAATTCAGAATGACAATATTCAAGATGGAGATGTTGTTTTATATGAATATAAAACACCAAATCTAATTAATGAGAATGATATTGCTTATACCTTAATTGAAAATTTTGAAAATTATCAGACATTTAAGATAATTCTTTCTGAAAGTTATCAAGAAGATTATTTTAGTTTCAAGATACAAATCAAAGATAGCTATACAAAAGATATCTTTATTTTTTTACCATCAAAGTTGAGAAATTTTTATCAAGAGCCCCTAAGAGAGAAAGTTAAACCAAATTCAAATGTAAACAAATCAGAACAAATTTCAATTAAAGAAAATGAAGAGCAAGCATCTGAAGGAGAAAAGTCTCCAGAAGTATTTAAAGGATCAGATATTACAACTGTTTGGAGTATGGCAAAAAAGATTAAAGGTGCCAATGACAACATTTCCATATATCAAATCATGTGGTCTATATATCTTGGTAACAAAGAGGCTTTTATAAATGACAATATAAATTTAATAAGAAAGGACATTGATATTTCTGTTCCAACTATTAATGAAATTGAAAATATTTCATATCAATTTGCAAAAGATTCAATTCTAAATATGAATGACACATTTGCTAAGGGTTTTTCTTCTGCAACAAAATCTTTACTGGTTTTAACTGCTCCCACAATTATTGTTGAGGCCGATCAGGACAAAAAAATAGACCAACCTGAAAAAGATCTTTCTATAGTATCGTTTGATGAGACATCTGACCCTGAGGACTTTATAAAAGAAAATACTAAAGAAATATCATTAGGTATAGAAAGCAATGCTGTAAAGGAATTACTTGATCAAGTTGAAGAATCTGAGCCAAAAAACAATAGTAGTTTTGAAATATTTGATTTGATATTTATATCTTTAATTTCTCTGGCTTCAGGAGCATTACTTGCACTGATATTTATTCAATTGAGAAATATTAAAAACCTCAAAAATCAAGAATATGATTTTGAAGAAGCCAAAGATGATGATTCCATGCTATCGGGACTCCCACAAGGCTTAAGTATTGAAAATAATAGAGATCAACAACAGTTAGATTTAGCTGTGACTTATTTTGAGATGGATGATAAAGATAATGCAAAAAAAATCTTATCAAGCATATTAAAAAACTCTGATAATAATGAAATTAAAAATCAAGCAAATAATATATTAAATAAAATAGATCAGCAGTGAGACTAGCCTTTACACTTGAGTATGATGGAACAAATTTTTCTGGTTTTCAGCGTCAAACTAATGCCATTACAATTCAAGAGCAAATAGAAAATGCTATAAAAAAAGTAGAAGGATCAGATATATCAATTAATTATTCAGGCAGAACAGACGCAGGTGTTCATGCTTTATCACAGGTTTTTGATTTTGAGACAGATATTCTTCGAGATCATAAGAATTGGATAGATGGTATAAATTCAAATCTACCAAAAACAATCTCAGTCAAAAAAGTATTTGAAGTGCCGATTGATTTTAATTCAAGATTTTCTGCAAAAGAAAGAAAATATTCTTATGTGATTTATAATTCAAAAAACAAACCATTATTTTTTGATAGATTTTCTCACTGGGTAACAAATAAACTTGATATAGACATCATGATAAATCAATTACAAATGTTCAAAGGTGAACACGACTTTACTTCTTTTAGAAGCTCAAGCTGTAATTCAAAGAATCCTATAAAAACCATTTCTAATGTAGATATCCAAAAAATAAATAATTTTATTATTATTACGATATCTGCAAATGCATTCTTACAGAACATGGTCAGGATAATGGTTGGAACATTAATCGATATCGCAAAAAAAGAAAATAATTTTTCTATTTCTGAAATTATTATGAAAAAAGATCGAAGTTTTGCTGGAAAAACATCTCCATCAAGAGGGCTTTTCTTTTTGGGACCAACCTATTCAGATAATCTCAGAATTGATAGCCTTGAATCATCCATATTTGATAGATTAAAAGCATGATGAAACCTTTAATTAAAATCTGTGGAATCAATGAGTTAAAAACCTTAAATGAATTAATTATGATAAAAGAGATAGATTTTATCGGATTTATTTTTTATCAAGACAGTTTAAGAAATGTTTCAAAAAATTTATTACAACAATTTAAGAATATTGATTTAAAAGAAAAGAGACCAGTGTGTGTGTATGTGAATGCTTCTAGAAGCTTAATTGAAGAGACCTCATCTTATTTTGATAATCCAGTATTACAATTTCATGGAGACGAGACAAATGAATTTTGTAAGTCATTTAATAAGGATTTTTGGAAAGTTATTAGAGTGAGAGACTTATCTTGCATTCAAAAAATATTAGAATATCAAGATGCTTCAGCTATTTTGCTTGAAAATTATGAAAAAGGTAAGTATGGCGGAACTGGAAAATCATTTGATTGGCACCTGCTGGAAAATATAAAAACTTTAGATATGAAAATTATTGTTTCAGGTGGAATTAATATTAAAAATGTACATAATGCTATTAATATTAATCCTTGGTGTATTGATATTAATTCGGGTGTTGAATCTTCTGCAGGTGTGAAAGATTTAAAATTAATTAATGAAATTTTAGAAATTTATAATCATGAAATCTAACAAACAGAGTTTGCCAGACAAGAATGGCTTTTTTGGTGATTACGGAGGCAAGTTTGTGCCAGAAACACTCATGTACGCACTTGAGCAGCTTGAAAGTACATACAATAATTTAAAAGATGATGAGACTTTTAAAAAACAATTTTATAAAGATCTTTCAGAATTTGTAGGTAGACCTTCCCCTTTATATTTTGCTAAAAGACTTACTAATCATTATGGCACTGGTTCTATATGGTTTAAAAGAGAGGACTTAAATCATACAGGAGCTCATAAAATTAATAATACAGTTGGTCAAATACTCCTTGCAAAGCACATGGGTAAGAAAAGAATAATTGCAGAAACTGGTGCTGGTCAGCATGGTGTAGCTACTGCAGCAGTCGCGGCAAGACTTGGGCTCGAATGCCATATCTATATGGGTGCTGAAGATATTCAAAGACAATCTCCAAATGTTTATAGAATTAAGCTTTTGGGTGCACAAATTCATTCAGTTGATTCTGGTTCAGCAACTTTAAAAGATGCATTAAATGAGGCTTTAAGAGATTGGGTAACAAATGTCGACGATACTTATTATATTATTGGAAGCGTAACAGGACCGCATCCGTATCCTATGATAGTCAGAGACTTCAATTCAGTTGTTGGCGAGGAACTGATTTCCCAGTCTCAAGATTTATTTAATAAGATGCCAGATGCAATAGTGGCATGTGTTGGTGGTGGATCAAACGCAATGGGGGCTTTTTATCCATTTATAAATATAAATGAAACAAGATTAATTGGAGTTGAAGCAGGTGGTGAGGGTGTTCAAACTGGCGAACATGCAGCACCATTGAACGATGGAACCCCTGGAGTTCTTCATGGAGCCCTTAGTTATTTAATGCAAGATAATTCTGGTCAAGTCAAAGATACAAAATCAGTTTCAGCTGGTTTAGACTATCCTGGAGTAGGCCCAGAGCATTCTTGGTTAAAAGATTCAGGTAGAGCAGAATATGTGGCTGTTACCGATGACGAAGCTCTAAAAGCATTTCATGAAGTTTCAGAACTTGAGGGAATCATCCCAGCACTTGAAACAGCGCATGCTCTCGCATATTTAGACGTTCTAATGAAAGAATTTGACTCAAATTCGAACATTATTGTGAACGTTTCAGGTAGAGGAGATAAAGATATTAATACTGTAGCTGAAATAGATGGCATAAAGTTTTGAACAGATTAACTAAAAGATTAATAGATTTAAAAAAACAAAATAAAAAAGCATTGGTGGCCTATCTTGTTGCTGGCGACCCTGATATAGAAACAACACTTCAATTAATGCAATTATTTATTGAATCCGGTGTTGATGTTATTGAAATTGGGGTTCCTTTTACAGATCCAATTGCAGAAGGACCAATAATACAAAAAGCTCATGATAGGGCTTTAGCAAAAGATATTTCCTTAACATCAATTTTTGAAATGGTTCAAAAGTTTAGAGAGATAGATAACAATACTCCAATTGTTTTGATGGGATATCTTAATACTTTCTTGTCTCACAAAAATTTAATTGAGAAAAATAAAAAAGATTCAGTAGATTCAATTCTTGTAGTGGATATACCTGGCGAATTAAATTTGGCTGATTATGGAATAAAAAATCAAAATATAAATACAATTTCATTAATTTCACCAACCACTAATAAAGATAGAATTAAATCAATTGCAGAAAATAGCACTGGATTTGTATATTACGTTACTTTGAGGGGAGTTACAGGCGCATCTAATTTAAATATAAATGAAATAACTAATAACATTGAAGAGATAAAAAAATATGCATCTGTTCCAACACTTGCGGGCTTTGGAATCAAGTCTCCAGAAGATGCAAAATTGTTATCGAGTTGTTCTGATGGAGTTATTGTTGGGTCCTCTATAGTTAAAATGATTGAAGAAAACTCTCAAACCAAAGAATTTGATAGAATAGGGCAATATATTTCTGAATTAAAACAGGCAATATCATGAATTTTTTAATATGAGTTTCTTTCAAAACATTTTATCTTCGGTAATGAAGAGCACCAAGCGTCTCAATCGCTTCGGTCTAAAGAGTTTTGGAAATCTTCATAACGATATCAATAAAGCTGTTGAATCAGTAATGTCAACATCAGGTGAAGTCTCATCGATTGTATATGCTGAACATTTGTTAAATCTCATTGAAAAACAAGATGATAAAAGTTTAATAAAGTTCCTTAAAAATCTTTTATTAAATTATGATATTGATACAAAAAAACTATTGAAAGACGTAAAGATATATTCATCTGAAAAAAACGAACAAAATTTAAAGAAAATACGCTCTTCCTCCGAACCAAAATGGATTGAATTGTTTAGGCGATTAAACTCAACAACTAATGGAACATTTAGATTGGTAAAATTAAGAGAAAGAATCAGATCATTAAAAGAACCAGATTTAAAAACTTTTGATTCGGGTTTATTAAATTTATTTAAATACTGGTTTAATCCATCCTTTTTAGTTTTAGAAAAAATTGATTGGGAGACTCCAGCAAATATTCTTGAAAAAATTATTGAATATGAGGCTGTGCATGAAATAAATTCTTGGGATGATCTAAGAGCTAGACTTGCTCCATCTGACAGACAGTGCTTCGCCTTCTTTCATCCTCTAATACCCAATGATCCTCTTATTTTTGTTGAGGTTGCGCTTTGTGAAGACATACCAAAATCAATTGAAGAAATTATTAAAATTGATAGAACTGAAATAGATATTGAAGACGCTAATACAGCAATTTTTTATTCTATCTCTAACTGTCACAATGGCCTATTGGGAATTTCTTTTGGTAATTTTTTAATTAAAAAAGTAGCAAAAAATCTAAAGAGAGAATTACCGGAACTTAATCAGTTTCAAACGTTATCTCCACTTCCTGGCCTAATGAAGTGGATGGAAGAATATGCTCCTATTACTTTTGAAAGGTGTTCAGATAAAAATTGTAGTAATGATGAATTAATGAAACAAACAGTTAGATACTTAACTGAATCAAATAGATCAGATGGGATGCCAAATGATCCTGTTGCAAGATTTCATATCGGCAATGGAGCCAGTCTAGAAAGAGTAAACTTAAATGCTGACCTTTCTTCAAAAGGCTTATCTCAATCATACGGAATTATGGCTAATTATTTATACGATTTGGATGTTGTGGAAGAAAATCATGAATTATTCTTTAAGAATAAGATTGTCCAAACTTCAAATTTAATCAAGTCTATTAAAAAATAATATTGAAAACTGAAAGGCTTATAGGGTTAACAGTATTTTTAGGAATATTTATATCCTTTATATTTGTATTTTATCCAAACAAAGATAGTTCTGATAGTTCCAATACAATTTTGTCAATGCAAAATACTGAGATACCTAATCTAATTGAAGATTCTAACGTTATTCCAAATGAAATATCTCCCAATGAGAGATTTAGGAATTTCTCTGAATCAGATTTTGATTTTTTTGTTTACAGAGCTCATATTTTGTCGTCAAAAAAGAATGCTAATAATTTGAAGGATAAAATTAATAATGGTGGTCTTCCATCATTTATTGAGCCCTTTGGAGACAAAAAAGAATTATTTGCAGTATATGTTGGACCTTTCTTAACAGAAGATGATATTGTAAATAATATTAAATTAATTCAGGACTTATCTGAATCAAAAAAAGGGGAAATATCTAAGTGGAAGCTTTAGGTTTAAACTTTGCTGATTGGTTTATTATCATTGTGCTAATAGCTTCGGGACTTATTTCATTTTCAAGAGGCTTTACTAAGGAATTTCTCTCATTATTTTTATGGGCTGCAGCATTCATTGCAGCAATTAGTTTAGAGCATCTTGCTACACCTCAAATTAATGAGATTATTGGCAACAAAGAAGCCTCAAAAATTATTTCTTACATATTTGTATTTATTGTGTTTATTTTTGTTGGAGGCTTGGTGATTAAATTTATAAGCAAACTTATAAAGTGGTCTGGCGCATCGGGTTTTGATAGATTTCTTGGAGTCTTATTTGGTCTATCAAGAGGCTTAATCTTTTTATTTGTAATCTTTTTACTATTGCCCTCAAATCTTAAAACCACTGATTTAATAACTAATTCTAAGATCACACCTTTAATCCAGAAATATGCCCCAGAAATTGAAGCATATTTCAGAGATTTGATAGATAATAAAGATGTTGTAGAGGAGGCTCTGGAAATAATAGAACCTTTAAAAGACGAACTGATTCCAGAACCAAATAAGGAAAACACTAAAGACGGGGATTCTTAATGTGTGGAATAGTTGGAATTTCAGCTGAGACAAATGTAGCTGCTGAAATATACGATTCTCTTTTAATGCTTCAGCATAGAGGCCAAGATGCTGCAGGCATTGCTGTGTGTGATCAAGATGATAAATTAACCACAAGAAAGTCTATGGGTTATGTTAGAGATGTATTCCAACAGCAACACATGGAAAAACTTATTGGTAACTATGGAATAGGTCATGTTCGATACCCAACTGCTGGTGGTAATGGTAAAGAATTTGCCCAACCAATGTATGTAAATTCTCCCTATGGCATAAGCCTTGCTCATAATGGAAATTTAACCAACGCAAAACAACTTTCAAATGAACTATTTCATGCAGAAATGCGTCACCTACAAACCGATTCTGATTCAGAGGTTTTGCTTAATATTTTTGCTCATGAATTAGGTAAACAAAGAGAAATTTATCCAACCGCTGAACACATTTTTAAAGCAGTTTCTAAAACTCATATTAGATGTGATGGTGCTTATGCAGTTTTAGCACTTATAACTGGCCATGGTTTGCTTGCTTTTCGAGATAATAATGGGATAAGACCATTATCAATAGGGATTAGAAAAGGAGAAAACAGAGACGAATATGTGATCGCTTCAGAGGATGCATTATTTATTTCATTAGGGTTCACTAAACTAAGAGATGTTGATCCAGGAGAAGCAGTCTTCATAGACAAAAATGGTAAACTTTTTTCTCAACAGTGTGCCGACAATCCTATTAAAAGACCCTGTATTTTTGAATATGTATATTTCTCAAGACCAGATTCAAAAATTGATGAGATTTCTGTTTATAAGGCAAGAATGAGAATGGGTAAAAAATTAGCTCAACAAATTAAAAAAACCAAACCAGATCACGACATAGATGTAGTGATACCTATACCAGATAGCTCTACAATAGCAGCTCATGAATTAGCAGTTGACTTGGATATTCCATACAGAGAAGGCTTTGTTAAAAATAGATATATTGGAAGAACTTTTATCATGCCTTATCAAGAAGAAAGAAAAAAATCTGTGAGAAGAAAACTAAATATCTTGGATTTGGAATTTCAAGGTAAGAACGTTCTTTTGGTTGATGATTCAATAGTAAGGGGCACAACTAGTAAAAAAATTATTGAAATGGCAAGAGATGCAGGCGCCAACAAAGTATATTTTGCATCAGCAGCACCAGCAATTAAATATCAAAACTTATATGGAATTGATATGCCAGCTACATCTGAATTAATAGCATCAAATAAAACTCATGAAGAGGTGACCAAAGAAATAAATGCAGATTGGTTAATTTATCAGACGTTAGAAGATTTAATTGAAACAGCTCAATCTGGCAATCCAGATATTGGTGAGTTTGAGACTTCTATATTTACCGGAGAATACATTACTCCATTAGTTGAAAACTATCTTGAAGATCTTGAAAATTCTAGAAAAGATGAACTAAAAATACAAAGAGAAAAGTCTAAGCAAGCAGTTAAGGGTTAACTATATTTATTGCTGGAATATCAGCAGAATTCGCACTCGCAACATAACTTTCTAATTCATTAAAATTTAAGTACTTATAAATCTCATCAGACAGAGGATTTATGTCAGCCATGTACTTATGATACTCATCAACGGTTGGTAATTTACCTAGTAGTGCAGAAATAGCAGAAAGCTCAGCAGATGCAAGAAAAACATTTGCGCCATCACCAAGTCTATTTGGAAAATTTCTTGTTGATGTAGACACCACTGTTGAATTTGCTAGAACTCTTGCTTGATTTCCCATACAAAGCGAGCACCCTGGCAACTCAGTTCTTGCACCAGAAACACCAAAAATATTATATATACCTTCTTCAATAAGTTGCTTCTCATCCATCTTTGTTGGAGGAACAATCCATAATCTTGCCTTTATGCCGCTATACTTTTCTAGCAATGTACCTGCAGCTCTAAAGTGACCAATATTTGTCATACAGGAGCCAATAAATACTTCTTGAATCTTAGTGCTAGCAACTTCTGATAAAGGCTTTATGTCATCTGGATCATTAGGGCATGCAAGAAGAGGCTCTTTTATTTCATTTAGATCTATCTCAATGACTTCGGCATATTCTGCATTTTTATCAGGCTGAAGCAATTCTGGATTGAGAATCCATTCTTCCATAGCCTGCGCTCTTCTTTCTAAAGTTTTTGTATCACCATAGCCAGAAGCTATCATCCATCTGAGCATAACGATATTTGAATTGAGGTACTCAATAATAGGTTCTTTATTTAATCTTACAGTGCATCCTGATGCTGATCTTTCTGCTGATGCGTCTGATAATTCAAAAGCTTGTTCTACCTTCATATTTGGCAGACCTTCAATTTCTAAACATCTTCCTGAAAAAATATTTTTCTTATTATCTTTATCGATTGTTAAAAGTCCTCTTTGAATAGCAGCATATGGAATAGCATTTACAAGATCTCGTAAAGTTATACCTGGCTGCATATCACCTTCAAATTTTACCAATACAGATTCAGGCATATCTAATGGCATCACACCAAGTGTAGCTGCAAAAGCAACTAATCCTGATCCAGCTGGAAAGCTAATACCAATTGGGAATCTTGTATGACTATCACCACCAGTCCCTACACAATCTGGTAATAACATTCTATTCATCCATGAATGTATTATTCCATCACCTGGCCTGAGGGATACTCCACCACGATTCATAATAAAATCAGGAAGATTATGTTGAGTTTCAATATCAACTGGTTTGGGGTATGCCGCTGTATGACAGAAGGATTGCATAACCAAATCTGCTGAGAATCCAAGACAAGCTAATTCTTTTAATTCATCTCTTGTCATTGGTCCGGTTGTATCTTGAGAACCAACGGTAGACATTCTTGGTTCACAATAAGTTCCAGC
>ERZ802830.2884-NODE-2884-length-15116-cov-10.9133_pt1 | contig 15116 bp, 18 predicted proteins | sample MGYA00345654_ERZ802830 | MGnify/ENA primary metagenome ERZ802830 (study PRJEB30503, sample SAMEA104212375) | marine metagenome | biome: Westerlies Biome; feature: [SRF] surface water layer (ENVO:00010504) within the epipelagic zone...; material: water... | reverse complement strand
TGCAGCAAATATTCTAAAATATTTTATTAATAAAAAGTTAATCAAAATTAATAAAAAGGAAACATCAAAAATTTGTAAACTAATTGGCTCAGATGTGGTGTTAGGTCTTAATTCTACTAATTCTATTTTGACTTCAAAAAATAAAATAAGTTATTTCCAAAATGTTAAAAAGTTCAATGTCTTAATTGTAAAACCTAATTTTGGGTGTGCTACAAAAGAAATATACTCAAAGGTAAAAAAATTTTACAAGCCTAAATTCAATAAACCAAGTAAAAAAATGTTAAGGGTAAATTTCTTAAAAAAAATGACAAATCAGCTTGAACCAATAGCTTTTTCAAAGTATCCAAAGTTACGATTAATTAAATCATTTTTAACGAATGTTAATAAACCACTTTTTGTGAGAATGACTGGTTCAGGATCTGCTTTAGTCGCATATTATCAATCAAAAGAAAAATGTGAAAATGCGAAAAAAAAATTTGAGAAAAAATATAAAAATTACTGGTGTATAGCTTCAAAAACTATATAAATTTTATTTTTTTGTGTTATACGATTTTAATATTGGGGCGTAGCCAAGTGGTAAGGCACGGGTTTTTGGTACCTGCATCCTAGGTTCGAATCCTAGCGCCCCAGCCAAATATGAGAAACTTTTTAGATAAAATTTTTTTTAGATCTAATAATTTAGATTATATTAGTCAAGGTATTAAAGAAATTACAGAAAAAACCTTGGCCTTTAAAATTTTTGATGCAGTTAATCTACATAATCCTGAAAGTGAAATTAGATATGTGGGAGGTTGTTTAAGAAAAATTATTAATAGGGAAAAAGTTGAGGATATAGATTTAGCAACAAATCTTAGTCCAAAAGAAGTTTGTGAAGTTTTAAAAAAAGAGAATATTAATTATTTTGAAACTGGTATTGAGCATGGAACAATTACAGCAATAATCGATGATTATAAATTTGAAATAACCAGTTTAAGGAAAGATATATCGACTGATGGAAGACATGCCAAGGTTGAGTTTTCTAAAAATTGGAAAGAAGATGCTTCGAGAAGAGATTTTACAATTAATTCAATATATGCAGATAGTAAAGGAAATCTATTCGATCCATATGATGGTAAAAATGATTTAGAAAAAGGCTACATCAAATTTATTGGAGAAACTGATAAGAGAATTAAGGAAGATTATCTAAGAATATTAAGATACATAAGATTTTTTTTAGACTTTTCAAAACATCCTCATGATTTCAATGTGATCAGAAAACTGAAAATTAATATCGGTGGGGTGCGCAAACTTTCTAAAGAAAGGCTTTTAAATGAATTGAAAAAAATAATAAAATTGAATTTATTGGAAAAATTATCAAAGGATAAATTGTGTTTTGAGTTAGTTTTAATGATTTTTCCAGAGCTTCGTCATATAAAAATTTTTTCTAAATTAAGTAAATACCAAACAAATATTCTTAAAGAAGCTGATTTTATTTTGTTTTTATCCTTGATGATAATAGATGAAACAGATAACGCAGAGTATTTTTTATATAAGTATAATATTTCTAAAAAAGATCAAAATAGAATTAAAAACATCGATTCTTTTTATAAAGAGAAAATAAATCTAAAAACTTTTACAGAAATTAATATGAATAAATTTTTTTATTATAATGGGAAGCAAGCAACTATTGATATTTTAAATTTTAGGATAATTAAATCTAAAAAGTATGATAAAAATTTATTAGATCTTATTGAACTTTATAAGAACAAAATTGTACCCACTATGCCAATCAAAGCTGAGGAAATAATGACTAAATATCAAATAACAGAAGGCAAATATCTGGGATCAAAGCTAAAATTGATAGAAGAAGAATGGGTAAATAATAATTTTCAAATTTCCGAACAGCAAGTTGAAAATATTATTAATAACTAAGTATATTTAACATCTTTAATTTCAAAACTTTTAATTCCAGCTGGAGTATTAATTTCAACTAAATCATTTTTATTTTTTCCAATTAAACCTTTGCCAATAGGTGATTGAAAATAAATTAGTTTTTGTTTAAGGTCTGCTTCATCCTTTCCAACAATCTTATAATTGATTTTTTCTCCATTATCTAAATTTTCAAGATATACAGTAGATCCAAAAATTACTTTTCCATCATTATTTAATTTTGTTACATCAATTACATTTGCTCTAGCTATTAAGTCATTTATTTCAGTTATTCGACCTTCATTGTGAGATTGTTCTTCCTTGGCTGCGTGGTACTCAGCATTTTCTTTAAGATCACCATGAGATCTTGCCTCAGCGATCGCAGCAACTATCTCTGGTCTCTTTTTTTCTTTTAAATATATCAGTTCATCTTTAAGTATATTTAAACCATTCAATGTAATTGGTTCCTTGTCCATATTATTTCCACTTTGCTAATGGAGGTAATGACATTAGGATACCCTCTGTATTTCCTCCTGTTTGTAATCCAAATTTTGTTCCTCGATCATATAACAAATTAAACTCCACATACCTTCCTCTTTTAATATATTGCATTTCTTTATCTTTAATAGTCCACTTTTTGTTAATTTTTTTTCTAATAATCTTTTCAAAAATTAATTGAAAAGTTATTCCTACATCTCGAACAAACTTAAAATCCTTTTCAAAATTATTTTTTTTATAATCAAAAAAAATCCCTCCAATACCTCTAGGTTCTTTTCTGTGAGATAAATAGAAATAATCATCACACCATTGTTTGTATCTTGAGTAATAATTTTTATTATGTCGATTACACATATTTTTAAGAATTTTATGAAATTCTTTTTTTTCATTATCATCTTTTTTTGAAGGTGTTACATCCATACCTCCACCAAACCAATCATAAGTTGTGCAAATATATCTGGTATTGAAATGCATAGCTGGGATCAGGGGATTTTTCATATGCATTACTACTGAAATTCCTGATGCCCAGAATTTTGGATCTTTCTTTGTACCTGGAATACTTTTTTGAAATTGTTTAGGAAACTTTCCATAAACTTTTGAAAAGTTTACTCCAACTTTATCAAAAATTTTTCCATTTTTTAGTATTCTGAATTCTCCACCACCCTCATCCTTTTTTAAACTTCTTTTCCAATTTGTTGACTCAAATTTAATATGACTGCTTTCTAAAGAATCTATACTATGACAAATAGACTCTTGTAACATTTTAAACCAATTACTTGCTAAATCTTTTTTAATTTCTAAGTCCATTTTAGATTAATTTAGTTTGTTTTAAACTTTCTGCCAAGATGATTGCAACTGATGAGGCAATATTAAGTGAACGCTTATTATTTTTCATGGGTATTTTTAATCTATTCTTGACAAGTTTATGAATATCTTCTGGAACACCAGCACTTTCTCTACCAAATAAAATTGTATCATTTTTATCAAATTTAAATTCTGCGTAAGATATAGATGCTTTAGTTGTCATCAATATAATTCTATGATTTTTTTTAGAATTAAAAAAATCTTTTGCACTCTTATAAAATTTGATTTCTTCTTTGTCCATGTAGTCCAGCACGACTCGTTTGAACCTTTTATCACTTAATAAAAATCCACAAGGTTCTATAATCTCTAATTTTACACCCAGACAAGAGCAAGTTCTAATTATTGCCGCAGTATTTTGAGGAATATCTGGTTCAAATAATGCAATTTTAGGCCCTTGATTTGTTGAATTGTGTGTCATTGTTTCAGTAGTAAATTTGCTATTTTATATTATATGAAATCATATATTAAGTGGAAATAATCTATATTGAGTATATTAAAATAAGCAAATTAATGTCAGAAAAAAAAACAGATAGAAGAGACTTCTTATTTACAGCAACATATGCTGTAGGAGCAGTTGGAGTAGGAGCAACAATTTGGCCCATGATTGACCAAATGAATCCGGATGCTTCAGTGAAAGCGTTAGCGAGTACGGAAGTAGATATAAGTGCAGTTAGCCCTGGGAAAACAATAACAGTTTTATGGAGAGGTAAACCAGTTTTTATTCGAAGAAGAACTCAAGAAGAGATAACAGAAGCAAGAGCTGTGAAACTAGAAGAATTGAAAGATCCAGAGACTGATGAGGATCGAGCTAGAGACCCTGAGTGGCTAGTCATGCTAGGAGTGTGTACTCATCTTGGCTGTGTTCCATTAGATCAAAAAGGAGATTATAATGGTTGGTTCTGTCCCTGTCACGGATCACATTATGATACATCAGGAAGAATTAGAAAAGGCCCTGCACCTACAAATATGGAAATTCCTAAATATGAATTTGTTGATGCTAATACAATTAAAATTGGATAAATATTATTATGAGTGATCACGAGTATACTCCGAAATCAAAAGTTGGAAAATGGTTCAACGACCGTCTACCTTTATTAACGCTTGCTAATCATTTAACTGATTATCCAACTCCAAAAAATTTAAATTACTGGTGGACGTTTGGTGGAATTCTAACCTTTTGTTTAATTACACAAATTGTGACAGGTTTAGTATTAGCAATGCATTACATCGCACACGCTGATATGGCTTTTGATAGTGTTGAACATATAATGAGAGATGTTAATTATGGATGGTTAATTAGATACATTCATGCCAATGGTGCATCAATGTTTTTTTTAGCTGTTTACATTCATATATTTAGATCTCTATTTTATGGTTCTTATAAATCCCCAAGAGAAATAATATGGATTATAGGTATTATAATTTATCTTTTAATGATGGCGGCTGCATTTATGGGGTATGTACTTCCATGGGGACAAATGAGTTTTTGGGGCGCAACTGTAATTACAAATTTATTTAGTGCTATTCCTTTAGTGGGCGAGGGTATTGTTACCTGGTTATGGGGAGGTTACTCAGTTGATAATCCAACATTAACAAGATTTTTTACACTTCATTATTTAATACCATTTTTAATTTTAGGTTTAGTTGTTTTACATATTTGGGCCTTACATGTTCCTGGAAATAATAATCCAGTTGGAATTGATATAAAAAAACCATCAAAAGATACAGTTCCATTTCATCCTTACATAGTAATTAAAGATGGATTTGCTTTATTGATGTTTATGATTGTTTTTGCATTCTTTGTTTTCTACACACCAAATATTTTAGGCCATGCAGACAATTACATTGAAGCTGACCCGTTAGTAACTCCAGCACACATAGTACCAGAGTGGTATTTGTTACCTTTTTACGCAATTTTAAGATCAGTTCCGGACAAACTGCTAGGAGTTGTTGCTATGCTCTCAGCTATATTGATTTTAGCAGCTCTTCCCTGGTTAGACACATCTAAGATTAGATCTGCAGTATTTAGACCATTGTATAAACAGTTTTACTGGATACTTGTTGCTGACGTTTTAATTTTAGGTTACGTGGGCGCTATGCCAGCAGAGGGGTTATATTTATTGGTAGCTCGAATAGCGACAGCTTATTATTTTTTACATTTTTTAGTTATTCTTCCAGTTTTAGGCTTCAAGGAGAAAACTTTACCTATTCCTCTGAGCATAACAGAGCCAATTATGGGAGGATCTCCAAATTTAGCAACGGCAAAAAATAAAGAAAGTTTAAATAAATAAGTGAAAAGTTTTTTTAGATTATTATCCCTAATTGTCCTGATATGTTCACCATTGAACAGTAATGCTGCTGAAAAAGTTGAGTATCTCAAAACTGATTGGAGCTTCAAAGGACTATTTGGAAAGTTTGATAGAAGTGCTCTTCAAAGAGGATATCAGGTATACACCGAAGTGTGTTCATCTTGTCATTCAATGAAATATCTGAGTTATAGAAACTTATCAGAAAAAGGAGGACCAGAGTTTGATGAGTTACAAGCAAAAGCGATAGCTGCATCATTTGAGGTTAAGGATGGACCAAATGCGGATGGTGAAATGTTCACAAGACCAGGAAAATTATCTGATAAATTTGTTATGCCATATGATAACGTTAAAGCAGCTCAAGCTGCTAATGGTGGTGCATATCCCCCAGATATGTCTGTTTTAGTAAAAGCAAGAGGGGGAGGGGTAGATTACATTTACTCTCTTCTTCAAGGGTATGAAGATCCACCAATTGGAGTTAGCTTGGATGACGGAGTTTATTACAATAAGTACATGTATGGTAATAAAATTAAAATGGCTAATCAACTTTCAGATGGTTTAGTTGAGTATGTTGATGGAACAAATTCAACTGTTGAGCAGATGTCTAAAGATGTAACAACATTTTTAATGTGGGCAGCAGAACCTCATCTAGAGTCACGACATCAAATGGGTTTTAAAGCTATTGTTTACTTAATCATTCTGACTATTTTAGTTTATTTTAGTATGAAAAGAATATGGTCACGTGTTGAAACGGAAGTTTAAAACATCTCCATCTTTTACAATATAATCTTTACCCTCTAATCTCATTTTGCCATTTGTTTTAGAATTTACCCAACCATCATTAGCAATGAAATCATTATATGAGATTGTTTCAGCTCTAATAAACCCCTTCTCAAAGTCAGTATGGATTTCACCAGCAGCCTTAGGGGCTGTGCAATTTTTTTGGATAGTCCATGCCCGTGTTTCTTCGGGTCCTGAAGTAAAGTAAGTGTCTAATTCAAGAATATTATAACCTTTTTGGATTAACATATTTAATCCTGTTTCTTTTAAGCCAATCATTTCCATATAGTTTTTCTTTTCTTTATTATCTAATTCATTTATTTGATTTTCTATGTCTGCAGAAACAATTATGGTATTTTCATAACCAAACTTATTTATAAATGCTTTTGTGTAATTATTACCATTTTGAACACTTTGTTCATCTACATTACAAACAAATATTTTAGGTTTTAGAGATAATAATCCACTTTGATTGAGTTGTTTTTTGTCAAATTGAGATTTTAAAATAGATAGGTCCCTATCATTATTTATGTAATTCAGAGTTATTTCAAGAATTTTTAGTTTCTCTTCATCAACATTCTTTTTATTATTTTTTTCAAGTCTTTTTTGTATAGACTCCAGATCTGCAAGCATCATTTCTGTCTCAATGATTTCTAAGTCTCTTACAGGATCAACTGTTGAATTTACATTTTGAATATCATCTGAGTCAAAACATCGTATCATATGTATAATTGCATCAACTTCTCTAATGTGTGACAAAAACTTATTACCTAAGCCCTCACCCTTTGACGCACCTTTAACCAAACCAGCAATATCAACAAAAGAAATAGTTGTATTAATAATCTTTTTTGACTTTGAAATTTTAGACAAATTTTCTAATCTGTTGTCAGGCACAGGAACAATCCCTATGTTCGGATCAATTGTGCAAAATGGGAAATTTGCTGCCTGAGCTTTGCTTGAATTTGTTAAAGCATTGAAAAGTGTAGATTTACCAACATTTGGAAGCCCAACTATTCCACACTTGAAACTCATTATTTATTATTTACTGTGCTAGAAAACAAATCTAATTTTTTTTCAACAAGAATTGAAATTGAGTCTGTTATGTCTTTTAAAATTTTTTCAATGCCAATATTTTCATCTTCATCAAAATTCTGTAACACAAAGTCAGCAACTTCTATATTATTTTTTGGCTTTCCAATGCCAATTCTCACTCTTGAATAATCTTTACCTATGAATTTATCTATAGAGGCTATTCCATTATGACCTGCACTTGATCCACCAAATTTAGCTTTTATTTTTCCTAGTTCTACGTCAAGGTCATCATGAAACACTATTACATTCTCTACATCTATCTTAAAATATTCTATTAATTCCCTTATACAAATTCCTGAATTATTCATAAAAGTTAAAGGTTTGATAGCATAAATTTTTTCTTTACCAATATTTCCAGTAGTTAATAAACCTTTAAATTTTGGTTTTTGTTTTGAAAGCCCAAATTTTTTATTTATGGAGTCTATAGTTTTAAAACCAACATTATGCCTGTTGTTTTCACTGTCAGGAGTTGGATTACCTAATCCTACGAATAAAAGCATAATTTTATGGATTAAATTTTCAAAATTAAATAATTATTTTTTTTCTTCAGCAGGTTTTTTATCAGCAGATTTTTTATCATCACCTTCTTTTTTATCACCTTTGGATCCATCTGTTGCTGGTTTCTCTCCATCTGCTGGTGCTGCTGCTGCTTCGGCTCCTTCGCCACCTTCTTCACCTTCAGTAGTCTCTGCTTCTGCTGGTTTTTCAGGTTCTTTCATAACAGTAGGAGCTGCAAGAGTTGCGATTACAAAATCTCTACCTTGAATAGTAGGTGTTACCTCAGGATCAAGTTTTATTGATGAAATTTTAAAACTTTCACCAATATCAATACCATCAAGGTCTAATGTTAAACTTTCAGGTATTTTTTCACTTGGACATTTTAGTTCAACTTTTCTTCTAACAATATTTAACACCCCACCTCTTTTAAGACCTGGAGAGTTTTCATGGTTAATAAAGTTAACTGGAACTTCAATTTTAATTTTTACACCAGGTAGTACTCTTAAAAAATCAACATGAGTAGGCTCATCACTTATAATGTGATATTTTACTTCTCTTGGTAAAACATTCTGAGGTTTACCATCAACATTTAAAGTAATTATATTTGATAAAAAATTTTCTTTTTCAATTAAAACTTTAAGCAATTTTTTTGATATAGAAATTTTTTGATTTTTATCTTTTCCACCATAAACAATCGCTGGGACACCTCCATTGTTTCTAATAGCATTTAACTGCCCCTTAGATTTGTTATCTCTGATGTTTGCGTCTAAAGAATTCATAAAACAGAGTTTTTTAACCCATGTTTACAAATAATCAAGTTTTTTATTTAAACAAATCTGATACTGACGTTGAATTAGATATTCTTTTTATTGCTTCACCCATTAGTGCTGAAATAGGTAAAACTTCTATATTTTTAACATTTTTGGTTTTTTCACCATTATCAATTGTATCTGTAATTACTAAATTTTTGATAACAGAATTTTTAATTTTTTTTACAGCATCACCACTAAGAACACCATGTGTAATATAAACGTAAACTTCTTTTGCTCCCCTTTCTTTTAAAGCTTTGGCTGCATTAACGATCGTTCCACCTGAATCAATGATATCGTCAACAATAATACAAGTTTGATTTTTAACATCTCCAATAACATTCATAACTTGAGATTGACCAGGTTTTGGTCTTCTTTTATCAACAATGGCAAGACCAACATTAAGAAGTTTTCCAAGAGCTCTAGCTCTTTCAGTACCACCAACATCAGGAGCCACACAAATAATTTTTTTACTTTTTATTTTTTTTCTAGCATGTCTTGCAAAAATTGGTGTTGCAAAAAGGTTGTCTACCGGAATGTCAAAAAAACCTTGAATTTGGCCTGCATGCAAATCAACAGTTACAATTCTATCAGCACCAGCATTTGTAATTAAATTTGAGACTAATTTTGCAGATATAGATGTTCTTGGAACTACTTTTCTGTCTTGTCTTGCATATCCAAAATATGGAATTACGGCTGTTATATTTTTAGCAGAAGATCTTTTAAGAGCATCAATGCAAAGTAATAATTCCATTAAGTTATCATTTGCAGGTGATGAAACAGACTGAATAATAAAAATACTATTTCCTCTAATATTTTCATTTATTTCAACGTATATTTCACCGTCAGCAAATTTTCTGATACTCGAATTTACAAGTTTTGTTTTTAAATATTTAGAAATATTTTTACTTAAAATTTTATTGCTATTTCCTGTTAATAATTTCATTGAAAAGTTTAATTAATCATAATTATTGAAATATTTCTACCATAATCATCATGTCCTAATTTTAAAGCTCGTCTTGCACTGAAAAAATTATTTTTTCTTATGAAAGTATCAACATTTTTCATATCAATTTTTGTGATTTTGTTTAATTTTAGCTGAGATTTAACATAATTAGGTAAGTCAAAATAAATGATATTTTTTTTATTCTTAAAAAAAATTCTATTTTTTTTACTTTTTTTAAGAAATTTTTTTTTTAAATCTTCTTTTACATTGTAACTTTCTTTTCCAATACACGGTCCTATTGCAGCAATAATATTATTTTGAATACAGCCTTTCTTGTACATAAATTTTATTACACTATTAATTATTCCTTTAAGAGCACCTTTCCAACCCGCATGTATTGCAGCGATCATTTGTTTTTTTTTATCATATAATAAAATTGGAACACAGTCTGCAGATAATACAGCTATTGGGAGTTTTGCTTGATCAGTGATTATTGCATCTGCTTTTATCTTTTTTCGATATATTTTTGAATTTTTATTAATATAGATAAATTTTTTACTGTGAATTTGATTTAGTAAAAAAATATTTTTGGAAGTTTTATCAATTTTATATTTTACAATTTTTAGATTTGCATTAACTTTATTTCTTTTATCTTTTGAACCCAGTCCACAATTTAAGCTTTTAAATATACCAACCGATTTACCACCATTTCTATTAAAAAAACCGTGACTAATTTTCTTTTGATTTAAAAGTTTTTTTGAAATGATCAATTTTAGAATCCTAATTTAAATTTATTTTTTTTATTTTTAACAAGCATTACCTTAAATAATTTTCCCATATGTTTTTCATCAATAAGTCTATTCAGACGATAATAAATATCAGCTTTTTTTAAAAAATTTTGATTTTTTGATATTATTTCCGCTCTGTGTTTGATACCCATTTTTACTAAAAATTTTTTTTGTGTTGTTAAGTTGTTTGTCAATCCACCAAGCTTTTTTGTGTACTTTTGAAATAGGTCAAAATTTATATTATGTGTAATATCTACATCCCCTATATTATTTAAAATATTGGCGAATTTATGTTTAGATATACCTTGAAGTGTATTTTTCATTTTTTTACTTTTATATCCATAATCTATAAGTAATAATCCACCATTGTTTTTCTTAATTGTATTGGAAATATTTTTTAAATAGATTAATCCAAGTTCTGAGCATTCTATAAAATTTTGATTTTTTGAAATTTTAAAATTAATTTTTTTTTCAATTTTTTTAATATCAATTTTTCTCTCAAAAAAGGAAGCCTTTTTTGGGGTTTTTAGATTTACAAACTTTTCAAACCACGAATTTTCCTTTTTTTTAAATTGCTTTATTGCCATTGCATCAAAAAACTCATTAGCAATAAATATACTTGGGTTTTTATCTATTTTATTTATTTTTGAAATCCATGTTATTTTATTTTTATTAAGTTTTTTTTTTTGAATCTTGATTAAAGATGGACTTTTTTCGTGAATTAAAAAATTACATGAATTTAAAAAAGTTGAAAAATTTTGAAAACTTTCTATAAGTATTTTCATCATTTCACCATTTCCAGCTCCTAATTCTATTAAATTGAATTTTTTTGGGGAACCTAAGCTTTGCCAAAAACTCATAATCCAAATAGCTATCATTTCTGAAAAAAGTCTAGAAATATTTGGGGCGGTAATAAAATCTCCCTCTTTTCCAAATAGATTTTTTTTCATGTAGTAACCATTAGCTTTGTTGTAAAGAGAAAAATCTATAAATTTATCTAAGGATAAATTATGTTTTTTTTTTAATTTCATTTTTGACAATAATTAAATAAATTCCAATTAAAAAAAATATAAAACTGATTATTTGCCCCATTGTTAAGTTAAAAAGCAAATATCCTAATTATTCATCTGGAAATTTGACAAATTCAATTAAAAATCTAAAAATTGAATAAAATATTAAAAATAAACCAGATATCAAACCGGGTTTTTTCATAAAGCCTTTGTTTCTAAAATAAATTAGAATTAAAAATAACACTATCCCCTCAAAAAATGCCTCATATAATTGAGAAGGATGTCGAAATTGTTCGTCTACTTTTACAAATTTTACTGCCCAAGAAACACTTGTTTCTGTCCCATATAATTCAGAATTAATAAAATTCGCTATCCTACCAAAAAAAATTCCTATTGGTGCAACTATAGAAACGATATCTAAATATTGGTAAGGACTATGATTATTTTTTTTTGAAAACCAGATACTCACAAAAATAATCCCAATTAAACCCCCATGAAATGACATCCCACCTTGCCAAATTTTAAAGATATCAAGAAAATTATTTAAGTAATAATCAAAATTATAAAATATCACATACCCCAAACGACCGCCTAAAATTATTCCTAAAACCAGGTATGTTATAAAATCATCAAATTTATCTTTTAAATCTTCATTTGATATAAAAATTTTTTTACATAAAATCCATCCAAGTAAAATACCCACAATATAGGCCAGCGAATACCACCTTATTTCGAGCGAAAAAATTTGAATAGCAACTGGGTCAAAATTATTAATGAACATCTTAAATTATAATTATAAACTAAAACTATAATAAGTTATTATATAAAGATATGAAAAATTCAAAGTTTGTTCTTGATAAGTTAGCAAGGTTATTTGAGCAAGGGTTAATATCCTCAAAAGATTTAGCAAATGAAATAATGACAATTTTGAAATCAAAACGAGATGAAATAGTTTTTAGAATGAAGTTAACAAGTAAAGATGAATTTGATATTTTATCAAAAAGAGTTGAAAATTTGGAAAAAACTATTGCTCAATTAAAAGTCAAAAAAAAGAAAAAAACTAAACAGGTAAGAAAATCTTAACTCCAAGACCATTCATTGTAGATCTTTCTAATTTTATATTTCCACCATGAGATCTTATTATGTCTGATGCTATAGAAAGTCCTAAACCAACACTAGATTTTGACTCAGCTCTTCCTTTATCAATTTTATAAAAAGGTTTAAATACATTCTCATATTCTTTTTCAGGTATTCCAGGCCCATTATCCTCAATTTTAATAAATAAATTATTTGTACTTTTACTTAGTTCTACGTTTACTCTATCTCCATATTTTATACCGTTGTCTATTAAATTATTGATACATCTTTTAATTAAATTTTTTCTTCCATTAATAATAATATCGGTAGAAATTTTTGAAGTTATACTTTTATTGTTATATTTGATGATTATTTCACTTATTAAATTACTGAGATTAAACTTTTCGTTTTTTTCCAAATAAGAAGAACTTGTAAATTGAAGATACTCATTAAGCATTTTTTCCATTTCATTTATATCCTCAGTAAGTTTAGTAGCTAATTCTTTATCATTAATAAAAGCTATTTGAAGTTTCATTCTTGTTAGAGGCGTTCTTAAGTCATGGCTTATTCCAGAAAGCATTTCTGATCTTTGATTGAGATGTCTAAGAATTCTTTTTCTCATTTTGTCAAATTCATAACCTGCTTGTCTTATCTCAGATGCACCTGAGGGTTTGAATTCTTCGATTTCTTCACCTTTACCAAATTTTTGTGCAACTTTTGCCAGGTTTGTAATTGGCCTTGTTTGGTTTTTCAAAAAGATTAATGAGATAAAAACCATAATAAATGCCGGCACTGTAATCCAGAGTGCGAATATTCTTGCCGAGGAACTTGTCACTCTATCTTTTGAAACTAAAAATTTGAAATAACCAGATTGATATTTCACCCTAATATCAATTAACTCATTATAGGTTGTTGTATCAAACCAAAACTTTTCTGGACCGAATCTAGATTTTAATTCCCTTCTAAGAGTTCTATCGATTGGGCTAAACCATCTTTCTTGATAATTATAATTGAAATCATCGTTTTCAATTAAGTTTATATTTAAATCTTGATATACAGAAAAGAGATTAGTTATTTCATTTTTATCAAAAATTTCATCGTTATAAACTTTAATAAACGTATTGATTTCATTTACTAGCGCTCTCGTCATTCCTTTATTTGTCTTGATCCAAAGACTGTCAAAAAAAACAAATGAAATTACTATCTGTAAAACAATTACTGGAACTGCTACAATTAATAATGCCCGATAAAATAATCTTTTGGGGAGTAAGTTTTTTATAAATTTATTCAATCCATAAAACATAACCAGTTCCTCTTATTGTTTGCAAAAATTTTGGATTTTTTGGATCAATTTCAATTTTTTTTCTTAATCTGGTAATAATTACATCGATTGATCTTTCTTTATCTAAATCAATTAAAATACCTATTTCTTCTCTAGAAAATGTTTTACCTGGATTGTTAATCATTTTTTCAAGAATTGTCTTTTCAGTATTATTGATCTTAAATTCATAATTATTTTTAAAAATTAATTTTTTATTAAGATCAATTTTTATATTTTCAAATTCTATAACTCTTTTTTGATCGCTTCTTTTAGTTTTGTTTATTATATTTTGAATTCTTAAAGTTAGTTCTTTTGGTTCGAAAGGTTTTGGTAAATAGTCATCTGCCCCAATTTCTAATCCCTCTATTCTTTCATTAGCTTCTCCCTTAGCAGTAAGCAAAATTATTGGTGTATCTAATTTTTTTTTGTTTTCTTGAATGAATTCCAAACCACTTTTTCCTGGCATCATTATATCCAAAATAATCAAATCAAATTTGATTAAATTGATTTTGTCGTTTGCATCTTCTGCATTATTTGCAGTTGTAACTAAATAACCATTTTCATTCAAATATTTTTTAACCAAAGATCTAATTCCATCATCATCATCAACAACTAGTATATGAGCAATGAAATTATCCATTAATTATCTTTTTTAAAACATTATCAAAATTAATGACTTCTTCAGAACTCGAATTTAACAATGCATTATAAATTCTTTTTTTTTGAATTTCAAAAATTTCATTAAAAATTTTCCTTCCTTTATCATTCAAAAGCAGGTGCTTAATTCTAGTATCTTGATCATCTTTTTTAAAAATAATCATTTCAAGCTTTATAAGATCTTTGAGAACTCGGTTTAAACTCTGTTTAGTTATTTTCAATTTTTTTAAAAGTTCAGAAATTGAAATACCCTCATACATAGAAATTAGGTGAATAACTTTCTGATGAGCTAACCCTATTGAGTATTTATTGAGAATTTTTTTAGAGTCTGAAAATGTTTCTCTGTATCCAATAAACAATTTTTCAATTAAATCTTTTAATTGATCATCTTTAAGATATAAAAGTTCTTTCATTATAGGTAAGTTATATTGACATATTATAGATACAAAGATATTTTTCAGTAAGAATTTTATATTTCATAACATGATACCCTACGATAAGAGATCGGGCAAAATATGGTACAATGGCGAATTAGTTGATTGGTCAGATGTTAAAGTACACG
>ERZ802830.2883-NODE-2883-length-15117-cov-26.4161_pt1 | contig 15117 bp, 21 predicted proteins | sample MGYA00345654_ERZ802830 | MGnify/ENA primary metagenome ERZ802830 (study PRJEB30503, sample SAMEA104212375) | marine metagenome | biome: Westerlies Biome; feature: [SRF] surface water layer (ENVO:00010504) within the epipelagic zone...; material: water... | reverse complement strand
TAAAAAAATCTGATATCATTATTTTTTCTCCTGGTCCTGGTAAGCCCCTTGACTACCCAATATCTCTAGAAATATATGAGAAATTTAAAACTAAAAAAAAAATTATTGGTATCTGCCTTGGTTTTCAATTAATAGCTAATGGAGAGGGTGGAATTATATCCAAACAAGAAAAAATTTTTCATGGTTATCAAACCTATATTCGAACTAATAATAAAAGTTTGAGATTCCCTAATAATCATATGTATCAAGTAGGTAGATACCACTCCTTAAAACTAAAAGAGCCATTTGATTCCTCCTCAATGCATATTACAATGAGATGTGAAGAGACAAATGTTGCAATGTGCTTGGAAAGCCACACCAACGATATTTGTGGATTGCAATTTCACCCGGACTCATTTTTGACACCTAATGGCAAACAATTTATTAGCAAAATCATACAATTTAAAAAATAACTTAAGTTTATTAAGCTTATTTAAGCCACTCTGGGGTCAAAGAGGAGTATTTACTTCTATTCCGATAATTGGAAAAAAACCCCATTTTATTGGGCTTCAAAGATACCTTCAAACCTTCAATAAATCATGCAAAGACTATAAATTTGGGATCACCATTACTCCCAAATTAATTCAAAAATTAGTTGGAGATGAAATTAAAAAGATCAAAACTTATAATCACTTACTCAGAATTGCATGTAATGGAAAAACACTTTCTGTTTCCTTGAGAAAAAGAATAAAAACACAAGACAGTGTAATTGGTTTCATCAAAAATTATAAAAGAAAAGATTTTATCCATAAAAATTTATACTACAAAAAATTATTAAAATTTATGGGTGAAATTGATTATTCCCAGAATGAAATAATCTTATCAAGAGATAATGAAATTACTGAAGGGGCAGTTACAAACTTAATATTTGTAAAATCAGATACACTGTTTATCCCACAAGAGGGGTATTACTATGGCAATACGCTTAAATTACTTCAGGATGAAATAAAATTCAAATTTCATAAAAAGAAAATACTTCTCGAAAATTTAAACGAATATTCAGAAATTATATCCATCGGATCAGGCAGGGGTATTATTTCTTTAAATTCCATTCCTGATATAGCGTGGAAAAGAAAGTCATCAAAAATGTTTATCAAATTAAAAAAAGGTTATAAGAATATGGTAAATAAAAATTATTATGAAATTTAATAAACATTCTTTTCAAATTAAAAATCCCTTATTGGTAGGTATTTGTAATTTCACACCTGATTCATTTAGTGATGGAGGTAAAACTTTTACTCGCTCATCAGCCATGAAATATATTAAATTCATGACAAACAATGGAGCTCAAATCATCGATATAGGTGCTGAGAGTTCCAAACCAAATAGCATTCCCATTACATACCAAGAGGAAATCAAAAGACTTTCAAAAATTTTACCTTATTTAAACTATGACAAATATTTAGTTTCACTCGACTCTTATAAGATAGAAACACAAGAATATGCCTTAAAAAAAGGAGTACATATTATAAACGATATCAATGGTGGATCTGATGAACTCTTCCATCTTACCAAAAAGTATAAATCAGGTCTTTTCCTTATGCATAAAATAGGAACCCCTAAAGATATGCAAAAAAACCTCAAACCTAGTAAAAATATGACTAAGGAATTTGATAATTTTATTAAAAAAAGACTGAAATTATTAGCTAATTTAAGTATAGATACCAAGAAAGTGTGGTTTGATCCAGGTATAGGTTTTGGTAAAACTCTCAATCAAAATCTACAGTTAATGAGGTCCTTAAAAAAATATAGCGACCTTCCTATTCAAATTTTATTGGGCTCCTCAAGAAAAAGCTGGATTAATTTTATTGATCCTTCAAAGACAGATGAAAGATTAGGGGGCTCCCTAGCTTCAGTCGCCCATGCATTATCCCAAGGAGTTAATTCCTTTAGAATTCATGATGTCCAAGAGACCAATCAAATGATAAAAGTATTAAAGGTATTAAATAAGTGAAGTTTCTAATAGAAATAAAAGATATGAGTGTGCACTGCATCATCGGTGTCTATGATGAGGAAAGATTAAAGCCGCAAGAATTATTAATAACACTTAAGTGTCAAATAAATCTCGATGAAAACCAAGATCTAGACAATATTGATAATGTGACAAGTTACGCAGACTTAAAAAGGGAAATTACTGACTTTGTCTCTTCCTCAAAATATAAAACACTCGAAAAACTAATTACAGAACTTCAAAAAGTAATTCTTAAAAAATTCCCGATAGATATACAGCTATTAGAGATTAATAAAATAGTAATTGCAAAAAAGTATAATGCTCAAAAAGTCAGCATTTCAATATAAATCTTATATTGCGATAGGTTCAAATATTGGTAATTGGAAGAATAACTTTAATCAGGCTTTAAATTTATTAAATAAAATTGGATATGTTGACAAAATCAGCAAAGTTTATTTCACAAAGCCTTTTGGCCCAACTAATCAAAAGTATTTCCACAATGCTGCAATCTTGTTTCATACAAATTTATTCTTCAATGAACTATTTAGTAAAATGCAATTTATTGAAAAAAAAATTAAGAAAAATAAATTTATTGAAAACGGTCCCCGTAGAATTGATTTAGATCTAATACAATTTGAAAATTTAAATATTAAAAATCATCTCATTACACTTCCCCATACTTCGGCCCATCTAAGAGATTTTGTGCTAAAACCTATTCTTGATTTAAACCCCCAATTTATTGACTTAAACACGAAAAAAACTTACAAAAATCTTTTAAGTAATCTGAACGAGCGTTTTATTATCAAACAATCTCGTCAAACCCAAGACTATCGAGGATTTTTTTAAGCTTCTCTTCGTCGAGAGTATTCGATTTCTTCAATCCACTTGATATATCTATTCCAAAGGGAGAGAGAGTTCTAACTGCTTCTTTAATATTTTCAATATTAATACCTCCCCCTAGGTACAGTGGTTTTGAAAATTGTCTTAACTCATTTATTTGGGTAATACATTCGGAGAGTTCTTTTTTTTCGATTTTATCTTCGTGGTAAATATTTAAATCATAATAAAAACTACTAATCATATTCTTAATTTTTTGAAAGAAATCACAATCATGATTATTATAACTAACCGAAATAGACATTTTAATATCTGTACTATTTATTAATTGTTGTATTTCCTCGTAAGTGTATTGATTTGCTAAACATACTTCTTTAATGCCTATCTTGTTAATCACTTTAATGATTTCTGTGATTTCTAAATTACCAATAAGAAGAATTGGATTAAGTTTTAATTCATAAGATTTATTTTTTAGCTTTATAATTTCATCAACTGATAAAGTATTAGGACCATATAAGCTATCACTGACAAAGCCCACTCTGCTCACAGAGTATCTTTGTATTATCTCAAGGGATCTAATATCCGTAATACCACAAACTTTGAGTTGGATATTCCCGTAATTAAACATGAATCCTTATTTTAATTATTATTTAATTCAAATCTGTCTGAATTCATAACCTTAGTCCATGCTGCTACAAAATCCTCAATGAACTTCTCTTTATTATCGTCTTGAGCATAGACTTCCGCGTAAGATCTAAGTATGGAATTTGAGCCAAACACAAGATCCACGGAAGTAGCTGTCCATTTGACATTACCGCTGGCACGATCAATTACTTCATAATGGCCATTAGAAGGTTTCCATTTATTCTTCATATCTAATAAATTCACAAAGAAATCATTGGTTAAAGCACCAACTTGATCAGTAAATACGCCATTTTTGCTACCTCCATGGTTCACACCAAGAGCTCGCATTCCACCAATAAGAACTGTCATCTCCACACTTGTAAGCCCCATTAACTGAGATCGATCCAAGAGCATCTCCTCACCGCTGACTGCGTAATCTTCTTTTGACCAGTTTCGAAAACCATCGTGGATAGGTTCTAGTTGAGAAAATGATTCTGCGTCTGTCATGTCTTCCGTGGCATCACCTCTTCCAGGATGAAAGGGAACAGGGGCCTTAGACCCAGCTGCTTCAATAGCCATCTCCAAGCCTGCATTTCCCGCAAGCACAATTGTATCGGCAATGCTCGCACCCGCTTCAGAGGCGAGAGGTTCTAGAATTGAAAGCACTTTCGATAATCTGGCAGGCTCATTGCCCGCCCAATCTTTTTGAGGAGCCAGTCTAATACGAGCACCATTAGCGCCGCCGCGAAGGTCGGAGCCACGATAAGTTCTCGCACTATCCCAAGCTGTTGAGATTAATTCTTGAATACTTAAACCGCTACTTTTAATTTTGGATTTAAGTCCCTCTACATCGTAACTGTTAGATCCGGCACTAACGGGATCTTGCCAAATTAAATCTTCTTTAGGAAGATCATGTCCGATGTATCTTGTATTAGGTCCCATGTCACGGTGGGTCAGTTTAAACCACGCTCTGGCAAAGGCATCGCACAAGTAGTCATGGTCTTTGTAAAACTTCTCTGAGATCTCTCGATAGATGGGATCTTTAATCATGGCCATATCGGCATCGGTCATGATGGGGTTGTATCGAATAGAGGGATCCTCCACATCAACCGGCTTATCTTCCTCTTTGATATTGATGGGTTCGTACTGCCATGAACCAGCAGGACTTTTCTTTAACTCCCAATCATAGGTAAAAAGCATATAAAAATAGCCATTATCAAACTTAGTGGGCTCTGTGGTCCACGCGCCCTCAATACCAGAAGTGACCGTGTCTCTTCCAATGCCTCGGGTTGTGTTGTTCATCCAGCCTAATCCTTGTTCTTTAATGGCAGCACCTTCTGGCTCTGCTTCTAAATTAGCGCCATCGCCGTTTCCATGAGTTTTTCCGATGGTGTGACCACCGGCAGTTAAAGCAACTGTCTCCTCATCGTTCATAGCCATTCTGGCAAATGTCTCTCTGATGTGTTGAGCGGTCTTTAAAGGATCGGGGTTACCCTCGAAGCCTTCAGGGTTGACATAAATTAAGGCCATATGATTTGCTGCTAGAGGACTCTCCAGGGAGGAGGCATCATTTTTATCAGCATGTCTGTTTGTAGCCAGTGCTTCAGTTTCTGGTCCCCAATAAATATCTTTATTAGGATGCCATATATCTTCGCGTCCATAAGAAAATCCAAAGGTCTTAAATCCAGTGGACTCATAACCAATGTTTCCTGCTAGGATCATGAGATCGGCCCAGCTAATTTTATTTCCATACTTCTTTTTAATAGGCCACAACAATCTTCGTGCTTTATCGAGGTTGGTATTATCGGGCCAAGAGTTGAGAGGAGAAAATCGGTGATCGCCTGTGCCACCACCACCACGACCGTCTGCTGTTCTATAAGTTCCAGCTGAGTGCCAAGCGAGGCGGACCATTAAACCAGCATAGTTTCCCCAATCCGCAGGCCACCATTCCTGGCTATCTTTCATAAGCTTATGCATGTCGGCTTCTAAAGCTTTAAAGTCTAATTTTTTGACTTCTTCTCTGTAATTATAGGAACCATTGAATGGTTTTGTTTTTTGATCATGTTGGTGGAGAATGTCGAGATTGAGATTTTTAGGCCACCAATCAGAACTTGATTTCTCCATGTTTGTAAGTGCACCGTGTGCCACTGGACATTTAGCTTCGCTCATAAATCTACTCCTCAATAAAAATAAAACTTATATTTTAGATATTAAAAACTTATTCCCATGTCAATTTATACAATTGTCTCTATTAGATAAAATCGCAAAAACATTGATAATTATTACTTTTTATAGACTTGGGTATAGAGAATATAAGCTATAAAAAAACCTATAACTTGAGAGCCAATAAACCAAATTACCGTTGACGGGTCTATTCCTGTGAAGGAATTAGTAAACATTCGAGCAATCGTTACTGCTGGATTAGCAAAACTGTTTGAGGATGTAAAAAGAAGAGCGGCGGCTATATAAATACCCACATTAAAAGCGACTATATTTTTTCCATCTCCTCGGCTCAACAAAATTACCATGAGTAAACCAAAAGTAGCAAAGATTTCAGAAACATAGATATTAGGACCGCTTCTAAGTTTCGAGGAAATATCCATAACATCTAAGCCAAAAAGATAATTAGCAAACAAGGTAGCTAAAATTGCAGCTAAAACTTGAATGATCACAAATATCACTAAATCTCTAAGACTCAGCTCCCCTAAAAGATAAAAAAATAATGAGACGACGGGATTAAAATGAGCTCCAGAATATTCAGCAAAAATACGAATAAGAAAAATTAGCGTAAAGCCAATGGCTAGTGCATGACTAAATAAAATAAGCATTACATCACTAGTATATAACTGACCAGCAATACCCGACCCCACAATGCTGAGTAAAAGAATAAAGGTCCCTAGAAATTCTGAGATGTATTTTTGCATTCTATCCGCTGTAATGTAATATATTTTTAACAAATGTATTATGAATTTTTAGTTACACGCCTGGATGCCCCCTTCTTATTATTATCGGCCGTTACCACAGGTTTGATAATTAGAATTTTCTACCAGCAATACATGAAGATCCATTTATTCATGAGGGTCACGGTCTCGGTCTTATTATTTAGTGTGAATGCGATTATTATAGTTCCCGGAGTCGTCTTCTTTTATAGATGGATTATGATTTGCGGCTTCTATCAGTCCAGCGGTGCCTTTGATTTAAATAATGGCTGTAATATTGATGTTTTTAGTCTACTTGCTCTATCGCCTGTTTCACTGTTGTAAACATTTCATCGACTTGGCTTTCATTGACAATTAGAGGAGGAGAGAAGGCCAGGGTATCTCCATTGGCTCTCACCATCAGCCCCATTTCCCAAGCTTTTTTCATAGTCTCAAATCCACGAGCGCCTATGGTATTTCCTCGGGGCTCTAGTTCAATGGCAGCTATGACACCGAGATTTCTAATATCTGCAATATTTTTCGTGCCTTTTAGACTGTGGGCCGCTTGTTCAATAACAGGGCTCATTTTCGCAGCGTTATCAAATAATCCCTCGTCTTTATAAATATCTAATGTTGCCAAAGCAGCCGCACAAGCCACAGGATGGCCTGAATACGTATAGCCGTGGAAGAGCTCGATAGGAGCATCAGCGTTTTCGAGCATGGATTCATAAATATAGTCTTGGACGACCGTTGCCCCCATGGGGATGGTGGCATTAGTTAAACCTTTCGCGCAGCAAATAATGTCCGGGGTGATGCCAAAGTAATCAGAACCCGTGGCCTTACCCAATCTGCCAAAAGCTGAGATAACCTCATCGAAGATTAAGAGAATATCATGCTTGGTGCAGATATCTCGAAGTCGTTTTAAGTAACCCTTGGGTGGTGGAAGAACTCCTGTTGATCCTGCAATGGGTTCTACGATCACGGCTGCCACTGTAGAGGCATCGTGAAGTTGGACGAGTCGCTCCAGATCATCAGCCAGCTCTGCTCCATGTTCAGGTTGACCGTGGGAGTAAGCGTTTACAGAAGGATTGTGAGTATGGCGAAGATGATCAACGCCACTTAGCATCGATCCAAAGTACATTCTATTCTTTACCATTCCGCCAACACTAATACCGCCGAAGCCCACACCGTGATAGCCCCGCTCGCGACCAATCAATCTCGTCTTTGTGGCATGTCCTCTGGCTCGTTGATAGGCCAGGGCAATTTTCAAAGCGCTGTCCACAGCCTCGGATCCAGAATTAGAGAAAAAGACATGGTTCATGTCTTCAGGAAAGATTTCAGCTAGACGGTTTGCTAGTTCAAATTGTTTAGGATGTCCAAATTGAAAGGGAGGAGAATAGTCGAGTGTTTCTAATTGCTCAGATACCGCTTCTTGAATTTTTTTTCGACCATGTCCGGCATTCACACACCAGAGCCCAGCAGTGCCATCGAGTATTTGACGATTATCATCACTGGTAAAATGCATATCTTTTGCACCCACAATAATTCGGGGATCTTTTTTAAAAGTCTTGTTGGGCGTAAAAGGCATCCACAAGGATTCAAGGTTATTTGGTTTACTCATAGTGACTCCACAAACTTATATAATAAGTAAAACTCTATTCCCTCTCAGATATTTCAGCAAGCGTAATTATGTCATCAATAAAAAAGGTAAAAGAGCTTGAAAATCAATGCTTTTTAAGCTTATTTCCTGGCGTTGTAGGTTAGATATAAATATAAAATGACACTAACATAAATAAGAATACCCACGGTCACTACCAAGGGAATGAACCCACTTTGATAAATCATGGTTAAGATAAATATCAGCACCCCCAAAGGGAGCTTTTTAAAAATGCAAGAAAAGATAGTTTTGAGCAATGGCTTTAGAGGCTAGAAAAATTTGTTCTGGAGGAAGTTCACTATAAGAATTCCATCCGATATATTTTAGAGATCCATCCAGTCCAATAATTTCTCGAACTTGATCTAGGGATCTGAGAGGAAGCCCTTGAAGTTCTAATTGAGATAGTTGTTTATGATGGTGATCTCCTTCAACATGAAAGCTCACCACTCGCCAGATTTGATCATCCCTATAGGGAAAGACATAGATATGGGAATGGGAGTTCAAAGAGATATTTTGAGCATAGCTGTGGAGTTCTTGAGAGATAGTTTGCTCAAATAAACTTTTAAGCTCCTGATCAACACTGCCCAGCACATAAACTTTACCTTGAAGTTTTTGAGCAGAGGCCTGAAAGGACATAGAGATTAAAATTAAGAATACAAAAATACTTTTTATCAAGTCCACCCCTGGCAGGCATCTAAGGCATTACTTAAAGCACGACTCAATCCAGATGCATCATGCTGAACGCTTTGGGGTTCAAATCTGTTTTGAGGATCTTTGAGGGAAAATCCGATAATACCCTCTGGCGCTAAGAGCTCTTCTAGTTCTTCGAAGTGGTGCTTATAAAAACTTATTAATTCAAATCTTGTGTATCCATTGGTATTGAGCTTACTGGCGTCATCTCCCTTATAGGTCACACCTGATAGCTGCCAGTCAAATTTTTCTCCATCCAGAGAGGAGAGTCCTTCACCCTCTAATTCCACGTTGGTGTAGACTAATCTGGCATCACAGCTCATCGTGGGATCCACGATAAAAATGACTGATTTTAGGGGGTTTTCTGCATTATAAACTATATCAATATTGTTATCGCTACTGCTGGAATGAACCCAATTTTCAAATTCATGAATTTCATCCTCTTTGGCTTGAGTAACACAACTAACCATAAACAGACTCAGGAAGATGATTAAAATTCTCATTACTTTTTCTCCCTGGGTTTAAAATGTGTCATGAGGTATTGCTTTGGAAAAGGTACTCGGAGGTACTCCGCATATTGGCGGGTAAAAAAATAATTTAAGGGGTACTGGATAAAATCTAAATTTCCTTGCTCCAGGGCCTCTAGAGTGCTCAGGGAAAAGTTAAGATGCTCCATGACCTTTTCTAGGGTTATCTCTTTTTCCTGGCGAGACTCGGCCAGACTATGAAGATACTGCTCGACACCCATTTGAGACTGGGGTTCTTTTCTGGGATTGGTGGAACCCTCCCCCAGAGTGGGAATAATGTAATTTTTGTTCATGACAGTATAATGGAAAATTAACTTCTCTAGCTATAGTCTAAAGCTGAAAGAATTTTGGACAGAAAAAGTTGATTACCCCATTATCATAAATTGCTATACTGTGTCATGTCTAAAACTAAAGAAATTATCTCCATCGAACACACGCTCAAAGAGGTCCTAAAAAACCTCAGCGACCAGGATATCCAAGAAATCACGGGCAAGTCCAAGTCTTATATATATAAGTGCGCAGACCCCGATGACCATGACCGTCATATTCATTTCAAGGATGTCGTAGCTCTCGAGCAAGCCATGCAGCGCTACCACCAAAAAACTCCTTTCACTAAATATCTCAAAGACCAACTCACACTACCCCAGCTGGATAAACCGGGTAGCGAAAATGAGGTTCAATCAGAGGTGATGGGGATTGGAGGACGAGTGGGAGATTTGATGGACTCTGTTCAAAAATCTATGGATGAGAAGAGCTCGGGGGGAAAGAAAATCGTCCCTCACGAAAAGGAGGATATCTATAAAGATATCCAAGAAATAGATGATCAGTTGTCTAAAATCAAGAGTGTGTTAAAATCTCTTTGAATTGATTTTTAGGGGGATTTTAGCGGGTATTTTTGTTTTTTTAGCCTCCATTGTTAATGCCTCTCAGCTCTGCGAGCAAATCCTCAAAGAAGATTTCAGAGAAACAAGCAATATCAAACTCGTCCACCACGATGGGGGAATTGTCCTTTACCCCAATAAAACACTCATTGATAAAATCCGCTTTGGATCAGCTGCTGCGGAAATCAATTTAAATCCAGGAGATACTATAACAGCTGTCGATGGCAATGCCTTACCCCTCGATCAGGAAGAGGCCTATAAAAATCTAACCTCCATATTAGAAACTCCCGGGATCCAAAAAATTCTATTAGATATCCAAAGACCCGACGGCAGTACTGACACTCTGCTATTAAAAAAAGACTCTTATTTTGGACACCCTATTGTGGAGACAGATATCATTTTGAACGATATTGAAATCACACACCAAAGTAGTAAGACCCGACTCGATCTAGATGTTCATCTCAAATGGGATAACGATAAAATAATTCACCGTCTTGAAAAAATTTTACATAATCCCGATCAGGAACTGATTAACTGTCAGTTTAGAAAATCTCCCGAACTCGATAATATCCTTAAAAAGATTTGGTACCCCTGGTTTGATACGACTCTGGTTGGAGCGTCCATCGAAAATATTAAATATGAAAACTTACTAATCACCAATGACGACACAAAACCCTTTCATTTTACCCTTGTCCAGAAAGTCGACTATATAGGAAAAAATAAGTCAGACTTTCAGAAATTCCCCTTTGACAGAATGTCTACTCATGCTGATTTTATTTTCCAAGACTCAGACTTGAGTGTCTCCAGTCTCTATGAACCGGAGTTTATCATCAAGAAAGGAAATGAGATCCTTTATGAATGGCAGATCAGCGATCACGATATTGACTGTTGCCATCCCAAGCAAAGGGGTCAGCAGGGAACACTCGAGACAATCAATTACAGCTTTGAATTGGACCGCAAGTACTTCTACTATGTTTTAAAAATAGTCATCCCAGTCGTCTTTTTGGTATGGCTGTCCTTTAGTGTCTTCTACATCAGAGCCATTGAGTTGGAGTCTAAGTTAGCAGTCTCTATGGGAAGCTTGTTAACTCTTGTCGCTTATAACTTTGTCTTCGGCGATGACGTTCCCAAATTAAACTATATCACTGTTTTAGATGCCTGGATCTTACTCTCCTATCTGTTTGCGGGTCTATCGACCATGATTACGGTCTATAGTTACTGGGACTACCAGCGCGACAAGCAAACGGGTATCTTTAATACTCTAGATCAAAAATTACGCTGGCTGATGCCTATCTCGTATCACCTTCTCATGGCCATTTTATTTTGGGGGCTCACGACTAACTGGTCTTTGGCCCCGACACCTATTTCTGTCTAAAAGATTTCACTCTCTCCCCATTCTTTTTTAAATCCTATCAGTAAGGTAGGACTCAGTGCAAAGACCTCGCTCAACTACTCTCTTTTCAAATTACACCTTCAATCTGTCATTTCCTACCAGGTACTCCTACGACAGTTTTGAAAAGAAGAGTAGAAGAGCAGAGGGGGTTTTTTCATATTTCCTTTCGTTCTTGTGGTGGCAATCCTCCTTCCTTTTTTTCGCTGCCACAAGGTTTATATTACTGTTAGGAATCCCCGCTCTGATCTCTTTGCTCCTATCCACGATGGCTTCGGCTATGACTTTGGAGACATTCAAGAATTGGCATATCCAATATTTGGATGAGGAATTTATCTTTGTCCAAAGCCATCGTGATATTAAGGACAGTGAAATTCTCACCTTTGGATTTCAAAAAGGAAGATGCGAAAGAGTATCTCAATTTTTTGAGCTCTACACCATGGCCAATCATCCAGAATTAGAGCAGCTCATGAATAAAGAACTCCAGCTTCGCGAAAATGGATCTCCCGCCGAAGGGAAGGTCATCCATATTCAACCTCATAAAGGGGGCCACCTAATCTTGGTCGATATGGGATACTACAAACAAGAAGATGTGAGAGACTACTACAACTACCACAAACGCTTTCGAGTCACTGTCACCCATCATCCCCTCGAAGAGAGCATCCCACTCACTAACTTATTTGATGTTCCAACGCAGGAGTGGACCATCGAAGATATTCAAGGCGTCTTGGATCGAGCAGAATATCACTGCAAGCGTATCCCCGATCCTCTCCTAGCCCACCAGTCATCCAATTACAAGAAAGGACTAAAAATATGACTTTTTTCCACTTTTTTGCAGCTGTTTTATTCTTATATGTGGCTGATGAAAAAAATCCCAGCCAGCTACATTTTGGAAAAAAATGTTTCACCAATGAGTATGGAACTATCTACTCCCACGTCTGGCTCACAAGACCCAACCAAGAACTTCCAGCCAACTGGGAGCAGTGCTCTGCCCCTATCGAAGATACAGCAGCCGAGACGCCCCTCGAAGATACCCCAAGGGAGACACCCCAACCTAAATAGCCATGAGAAGGAAAATGCTACTTATCCCTAATAAAGATTTTGAGGATAAAACTCAAAGTATTTGTTTAATAAAAACACAAATCATCTCTCAGCTAGATACCTACATTTGTGGCTGTCAATCTAAACACTCCGTGGGTTGGAATGGAGGGGGCATCCTCAAGCAAACTCAATTATATGAATATGTCGTTCACTGCCCTAAGGGATATCTCACTTTAATAAAATATGATTTCCAAAATCTCGAAATCCGATCTCTCTACTCCACAAAGATTACTAGCTACCAAGCGGCCTTAGCTCAAATGGCAGAGCGCCCAGGTTCCAACCTATGATGCGGGGAGGGAGGTGCTGGTTCGAGTCCAGTCAGGCTGCGCCAAAACTAAAACTATGTTTAATTTATCGAAAAGGTTTATAATCTCTCTTATGGGACAAAGTTATTTTATTGAGTGCCCAAAGTGTGATTACAGCTCCAGCGAGATCACTATGGGTGTGGGTTTTCTTTTTGGAAATATTGATGACCTCCTCCATGGCTTGAAGGGCGAAGATAAAAAAACTGTTCAATTTCTTCATAGCCGAAAAACCATCCATCATCATTATTCCAGGGGCTACTCCCTCTACCAGTGCCCTGTTTGCCACTCCCTCGAAAACAAGTGCCACCTAGATTTATACAACAGCGAGGGGGAACTCCTTTTTTCAACGCAATCCTATTGTGACCCTTGCCAAAAAAATCGAGATTACATGCCAGAAGATTTGGAAAAAGAAACCATCCCCAATCTTTGTTGCCCAAAATGCCATCATCACCAACTCAGCCTTTCACTAGGAGCTCTTTGGGACTAAACACCTATATAATAAGACAAGCGGCTTTGGTGCTCACAGTCTTATTATTAGTATTACCGGCAAAGGCAGAGGACTGGCAAATCAGCCAAGACGGAAATTACATCTCACTGTCTAAAAATGGCGAAATTCAACATGGAAACAAGATTTACTATAATTTTGATAAGCAAAATGGCTGTAAATTTAATGTCTTCTTTTTTATCTATACCATGCAAGATGATATCCCAAACCCCTTATCGGAAATTTATGAAGATAAGAACATTGATCTGATTTTTGGAGGATCACCCTTGCCCGCACTTCTTAACTATTCCACGGAGTTCGGTCTAGGACAGATTGCAGGGATATACGTTACACGAGAAGTGCCTTTGTCTCAGTATTTTGTTGATGTCACAGAAGATATGCTTCAAGACAATCTCATGATGATGCAAATAACAGGAGAGCACTTACAATATTTTGATATTCCCAAGGAACAGTGGGACTTCACAAATATCAAAAACTACCTCAATCAAGCCCACAGCATGTGCGTGGCACAGTTAATCTAATTAATTTTCAATAGGATATTTACTTTTTAAAGTTATTTGATAATTTTCTTCTAGCACCGATTTACTTACACAATATTGCGGGTGCTTTATAAATGCAGCTAAAACGGTGAACCAACGATTTCCCTTTTAGTTGCCACATTGAATCCATAAGGAGAAAATAATGGCATCAGAAAAACTAACCCCTCAAGAAGAAAGAGAACTTGACCAATTAATTGAGAAGTTCAAAAGTGATGATAAATACTTCGCCCATATCCAAAGGCAAGCAACATCTCATATACTAACTCAAAAAATTACTTCTACTCAAAAACCTACAGCAGAACAGAGGCTTCTAGATTTGGTGGTTAAATATAGGTACTAGAGGATTTAATTACAAAATCTGAAAAAAAGCCCACAACATATCCCCAGAACTTAAGAGATAATTTTTTCCCCTCATCGCCCTCATGCTATTTTTGACATGAGGGAGGGGAATAATGTTGAAGGTTTTTAATGTCAAAAATTTATTAAATTTTTTATTTTTCTTTATTATATTTTATTTGATTTATCACTCAGTTCACGGAAAGTACAATATCCAAAACTACCTCATCCTTAAATATGAAGAGAGAATGTATCAAGATTTTCGCTATAATCTCAAACAAGGAATAGCTGACACTAATATGGACATCTTAGCTATTCGCAATGCAAAAGAAGATATGCTTGATGAGATAAGTAAAAGAAATAATCCTACCCCTAAAGATGGCGAAACTGTAATCAAAATCGACTAGCTTATAAAAAAATTAACTTATAGATAAATTTCTTATCATTATTAATTAGGTACTTCATCTTAATATATTAATTAATCCAACTACTAGCATAAAATTCAAAAAGATAACCAAACTAATATTGAAAAAATTTATTGAAATTACTTTATCTTCATTTTCCATCATTTTAAGCTTTTGCCTATTTTTTGCTTTTTTCCAGCCAAATAAAATTAGTCCTAGGCAGAACAGAAGTAATAAAATTGAAAGGATAGCAGCGTCACGGCCAATACTAAAATTATAAAAACCATGGAGAAGAATAGGGATAAATAGAGCCAGAGTTAGTTTAACAAAATTATATTTTTTTTCAAAAAATGAATTTGATAAAAAAATACCCATTAAAATCCCACATCCAACATGAATTGTGTTAGACGACC
>ERZ802830.2882-NODE-2882-length-15131-cov-35.7183_pt1 | contig 15131 bp, 10 predicted proteins | sample MGYA00345654_ERZ802830 | MGnify/ENA primary metagenome ERZ802830 (study PRJEB30503, sample SAMEA104212375) | marine metagenome | biome: Westerlies Biome; feature: [SRF] surface water layer (ENVO:00010504) within the epipelagic zone...; material: water... | reverse complement strand
AATAGCATCTGGATATTTGCTAACGGGGCAGCCCTATGACCATCACAAAGGAAGACGTTGAAAAAAGAGCATCGTACAAACCCAAGCGGATTTGTTTTGGCAATGATCCTCACGCCAAACACAGACGGCCAAAAGCCTTGATCGGGCATAAAGAAAAATATCCGCATGGAGTTATCCAGTGGCCATTCAAAAAAGGACATTTGAATTGCTTTCCTTAAAAGCTGCTTCGAAGCCAGACTAAAGACAGTGCTCCTGAAGCAGTTTGGCAACACTTTCAGTCAGCCGAGGAGCGCAAGCGTGCAGAGGCATGGTGTGACCAATGCGGTGACATGGTCTTTCTTTATGATTGTCTCGACGCATCGGTGGCACTTGGTTACACGTTTCAGCGCGAAGAAGACCGTAGAACCAGAACAGAGACCGGATCGTTAGAACATTCGGCAAAACACCGTCGATGCTCAAATTCTATCGATCAAATCGCGACGCACATGGCTGACGTCGTTACCAATTTCCAACCTTATAACCAGGCTGATCTGATCTGCAGCGTTCCTGCGCAACAGGGGAAGGCATTTCATTTGCCAGCAGAACTTGCTGTGATGATTGCAGTCCGGGTAAAGTTGCCAGACATCACTGCAGATTTTTCCTTTGCCGAAGACAAGCCATCTCTGAAGGATCTGAAAGTAGACGAAAAATGGGATGCATTGGCGGGTGTGGAATTCCTGACACAGGACAACACAGTCACCCTTCAGGGCAAATCAATAATTCTTGTTGATGACAAATATCAATCAGGCATTACCCTTCAATTTGTTGCATCCAGGCTATTGGAGAAAGGAGCAAGCAAGGTGTTTGGGCTATGCGCCGTCAAGACCTGGCGGGATGACGACAACACATCCTAGGCCATATGATTGACATCGGTATAGACCAGCGCCCACTCTTTCATCATGACCAGCATGACGACCAGCGAGCCAGTATTTTTCACACACCGGCAATTGAGTTGTGAGGTGGCAGAAGTATTGTCGCCAAAACAGGATGGCCTGTGGGTACTGGGGAACACTGAACTTCTCAAAAAGGATGGCATCTCTTTCTGCGGCTCCCGAAAGGCCAGCGAGAAAGGCCTTGAAACTGCGCGTCAGTGCGCGATTGAGGCGGTCAATAATGGCGTTGGCACCATTTCCGGCAATGCATCAGGAGTAGACCTGAATGTTCATGGCGCCACACTGGAAAATGGTGGCTGGTCAATTTTTGTCCTTGCCGAAGGGATCAACAACTTTCGGATCAAACGCGCCTTGGCGGATGTGTGGGACTGGGAGCGTTGTCTTGTAATCAGCCAATATGATCCAGATACCAGATGGCAGGTTTGGCGCGCGATGGAGCGTAACAAGCTGATTATCGCTTTGGGCATCGCCATGATCGTGGTCGAGGCTGGCGAAACAGGGGGAACCCGCGAGGCGGCGCGCCAAACGATAAAGGCTGGCAAACCGCTCTTTGCAGTTGAGTATAAAACGCCGGTCCCCGGGAATAATGCCATTCTTCAAGATGGGGCAAAATTATTGGGGCGAGACAAGCTGACCAACAAACCCAACATCGCCAAAGTCCTGAGGATGATTGGCAATGGTTCGCTGGAAGGGCACGAAGACAGCCCCGGCATCCAACAGGCTTTGCCGTTCGCCCCCTAACGCGGGGCCAGCACCATGATCATCTGACGGCCTTCCATTTTCGGCATGGCCTCAACCTTGGCGATTTCCTCAGTCTCTTCGCGAACACGCTTCAGAACATTGGCGCCAAGTTCCTGATGGGCCATTTCCCGACCCCGAAATCGCAGAGTCACCTTGACCTTGTCGCCTGTGCCCAGAAACTTGTGAACATTGCGCATCTTCACCTGGTAATCATGCTCGTCGATATTCGGACGGAACTTGATTTCCTTCACTTCGATGATCTTCTGCTTTTTGCGCGCCTCATTGGCCCGCTTCTGCGCCTCATATTTATATTTGCCATAATCGAGGATTTTGCAGACCGGCGGTTCTGCATTCGGCTGGACCTCTACAAGATCGAGGCCAAAATCTGCAGCCTTTTCCATCGCGTCACGCGTATCAAGAACGCCGAGCTGGTTTCCATCCGGATCGATGCATCGTACCTTTGGCGACCTGATTGCGCCATTGATACGCGGGCCGTCCTGAACGGGCGGCACATTACTGTGGGGACGAGCTATCTAACTTCTCCTGTGTTTGTTTGCGCTCACAAGACCACTGGTGACACCACCTAGACTGTGCTGCCACCGCCATATTGTGCACAAAATTATCAATAATCGCTCAATTTGGCTAGTCTCTTGGGATTATTGGTCATGATGACACTGAAACAACCATCATTCTGCGGCCAATTTTTCGGCCCGCGCCAGATCAGGCGGCAAGCATTCGGCCTGCAGCTGTGACAGCGCTGTCATCATGTCGACAACCTGCTGATCCTGCGAGCCAAGCCGACGCAGCGCGACACTGCCTGCCTCTTCTTCCCGACCGCCAACGGCCAGAATGAAGGGCACTTTGCCAACACTGTGCTCGCGCACCTTGTAGCTGATCTTCTCGTTCCGCAGGTCCGTTTCGACACGAAGCCCCATTGCAGCAGCTGTGTCAGCAACCTTCTGGGCATAGCCGTTGGCGCTGTCAGTGATCGAGGCGACAACAATCTGCACCGGCGCCAGCCATGGCGGCATGCGGCCAGAAAATTGTTCGATGATGATACCGATCCAGCGCTCCATTGACCCCAGAATGGCACGGTGCAGCATAACCGGACGGCGGCGGCTGCCATCCTCTGCCACATATTCCGCGTCCAGCCTCTCGGGAAGCACGAAATCAACCTGCAGCGTCCCGCATTGCCAGTCACGACCAATGGCATCGCGCAGAACGAATTCCAGTTTTGGACCATAAAAGGCACCTTCGCCCGGGTTCAGCGTGGTCTCCAGCTCGGCAGCCGTTGTTGCGTCAGTCAACGCACTTTCAGCGCGGTCCCACACATCATCCGCGCCGGCACGCACCTCTGGCCGGTCGGAGAATTTCACCCGCACTTCATCAAAGCCGAAATCCGAATAGATCGACTGCAACAACGCACAGAATTTTACAGATTCTTCGGTGATCTGATCCTCTGTGCAGAAAATATGCGCATCATCCTGGGTGAAGGCACGCACACGCATGATCCCATGCAAAGCGCCTGACGGTTCATTGCGGTGGCAGGACCCGAACTCGGCCATGCGCAGCGGCAAGTCACGATAGGACTTGATGCCCTGGCGGAAAATCTGCACATGGCACGGGCAGTTCATCGGCTTTAGCGCCAGCGTGCGATCATCTTCAGCCTCGGCAGTGAACATGTTCTCGCGGAATTTTTCCCAGTGGCCAGACGCCTCCCACAGCGCACGGTCAACGAGCTGCGGCGTCTTTACCTCGGCATAGCCATCAGTTTCAAGACGGCGGCGGACATAGGCCTCAATCTCGCGATACAGGGTCCAGCCCTTCGGGTGCCAGAACACCGAACCGGTCGCTTCTTCCTGCAGATGAAAAAAGTTCAACTGCTTGCCAAGCTTGCGGTGATCACGCTTTTCGGCTTCTTCCAGCATGTGAAGATAGGTGCCCAGTTCCTTTTCAGTGCGCCAGGCCGTGCCATAGATACGTTGCAGCATCGGGCGATTGGAATCACCCCGCCAATAGGCACCGGCCACACTCATCAGCTTGAAAGCGTGCCCCATCCGCCCGGTTGATGCCAGATGCGGGCCGCGGCACAGATCAATGAAGTCACCCTGCTGGTAAAAGGTGACTGTCTCGCCAGCCGGAATGGTCTCGACAAGCTCTACCTTGAATGGCTCATCATTCTTTTTGTAGAAGGCAACCGCCTCATCGCGCGTCCATACATTGCGGATGATCGGCTCGTCGCGATCGACAATTTCATGCATCCGCTTTTCAATCGCCGCAAGATCATCTTCGGTAAACGCCGCCTCGCGATGAAAATCGTAGTAGAACCCGTTTTCGATCGCCGGACCAATTGTGACCTGCGCATCAGGAAACAGCTCGCGCACCGCTTCAGCCATGACATGCGCCGCGTCATGACGAATGGTGGCCAGAATGGCGTCATCCTTTGCGGTGATCAGCGACAGTGATGCATCGACCTCGATCTCCCGACCAAGGTCCCATTCATCCCCGTCAACGACAGCCAGCATGGCGGCCTTTGCAAGGCCCGGCCCAATGTCTGCGGCAACCTGGGCAGGCGTCACCGGCGCGTCATAATCGCGAGATGATCCATCTGGAAGCGTAACAATCGGCATAGGTGAATCAAATCCTCTTGGAGCCGGCCACACCGGCATTGCAAACCAAGCCGCAACCTAGCTTCTGATGTTGATAAACTCAAGTGGTCAGCGCAGTGGCGCCTGGGTAAAAAAACCGGCTGGGCCTTCTGCCAGTTTTCCGCAGCCTTTGTTTTTGATCTTCAGCAGTCTTCGTTAATGATCTTCAGGTGCCTTTGTACCTCGCCTTCAGAAGGTGCCGATACACCTTCAGGGTCGACCCGCACATCTGCGCTACTGAAAACCGTGCCTCAATATGCGCGCGCGTTGCGGTGGCCATCTGCTGTCGTGATTTGGCAGAAAATGCCAGCGCTTCGGCAAGGCAGTCTGCAAGACTGTCAACATCGACAGCGCGCGCCAGCCAGCCTGTCTTGCCGGAGATGATGGACTCTGCCGCCCCGCCATGATCAAACGCCACCGCCAGACGGCCCATGGCCTGCGCCTCAAGCGCCACCCTGCCAAACGGCTCGGGCGTGGTTGAAGGCATCACCACGATATCTGCAGCCATCAGGGCTGCCGGCATATCATCCACCGACGGGGTCAGCCGGAACCGGCCTTCAAGACCCAGCTTTATTCCAAGGCTGGTCAAATGCTCGGTAAACGCCCGCTTGCCATCAGCAGCGCCCAGCAACACACATTGGAATTGCCGGTCTGAAATCTTGGCCAGCGCCTGCAACAACACATCATGGCCTTTCCATGAAGTGGCCCGGGCCGGCAGCATGATCACCGGCTGGTCTTCGGGCAAGGCGATGCTGTCAACAAACCGGACAATCCGCGCCTGTGGTACGGCTGTCGGATCAAACATGCTGATATCCACACCGCGCTGAATGACCGACAAACGATCATCCATGTTTCCGAACTCGCGTTCGATCTGCGATTTCACATAATGCGAGATGGCAATCACATGGTCCGCAGCCAGCAGTTTTGCATTGAACCGGCGTTTCATGAAGTTATGCGCCTGAAATCTGCCATGAACGGTGCTGACACTTGGTATGTTTATGGCTTTTGCGGCTGGCAGCGCGATCGTGGCCGGCATGCGCGATCGCACATGCACCAGATCAACCTGCTCAGCCTCCAGAATGCGGCGCAGACGCCCCCGCGTACCAGGCCAGCTGAACGGATTCTTGCTGCCAACCGGCAGGACATAATGTTCGGCACCAATCCGCTGCAGATGTCTGACCATCGGGCCACCTTCAGACACCACGATGGCACGTCCACCGGCATCAATGACGGCCTGTGCCATTTCCAGAGTACCACGCTCAACACCACCGCGCACAAGCGATGGCAATATCTGGGCAATCACCGGTGCTTTCTGGTTACGGCTATGCGCTTTTACAAACGGCTTGATCTGGTTGCTCGGGTTCATTGAATATGCATATCCGCAAAAGGCTGTTACGCTGGTGGAGTGCTTAACGCAAATAACATCACGAGAAAAGCCTACCCCCCAAAATACGTGTCATGTTGACCAAAATACATGTCATGCTGATATGCATCTCATGTTGAAATGCATTTCACGGCGATGGCACACAGCATCAGGGAAGTTTCATGTCGGCACCCGAATTTCTGACTATAGACAACTCTTCACGCATCGCCTACCGCAGATTGGAAGGCCACAGTCCGGGGGTTGTCTTTCTTATTGGCCACGGGTCCGATATGGACGGCACCAAGGCGCTGACATGTGAGGACTGGGCCCGCCGCAATGGCCGCGCGTTCCTGCGCTTTGACTATTCCGGTCATGGCCAATCTGACGGCAATTTTCTTGATGGCACTATTTCCAGCTGGACCAACGACTGCCTTGCTGTACTCGACCGCTTGACCGAAGGGCCACAAATCCTGGTCGGCTCGTCGCTTGGCGGCTGGCTGATGCTGAATGTTGCGCTGGCCCGCCCGGCGCGCATTGCCGGATTGATCGGTATTGCCGCTGCACCTGACTTTACCGCTGAATTGATCTGGGACAGCCTCGACAAGACACAGCAGACGCAGATGCAGGACACCGGCCAGATTGCGCTACCCAACCCTTATTCGGATGATCCGGTGGTCTATCCGATGGCTCTGGTCACGGATGGAAAAGCCCATCTGCATTTGCAGGCACCTGTCAACATCACCGCGCCCGTTCATCTGCTGCATGGTATGCAGGATGATGAAGTGCCATGGCAAACCGCGACCCGTCTGGCCGAAAAACTGGCGAGCGAGAATGTGCAGGTTTCCCTTGTACGAAATGCCGGTCACCGGTTCTCGGAACCTGACCAGATAGCGCTTCTTGGCGACGCGCTGGACGGGATGCTGGCAAAGCTGTCCTAGAAATCGAGATCGGTGTAATGCGGCGCAGCCGCGATGCCCACAACACCGTCAGCCAGAAGTTCGCGAAAGGCTGGCCGTGACTTGATCTTGGCGTACCAGTTCTTCGCCTCGGGATGGCGCGACCAGTCAATATCTCCAAAAAAATCCGTTACCGACAGATGTGCAGCTGCCGACAGGTCGGCAAGCGACATGGCCTTGCCAGCAAGCCAGTTTCCCTGCTCGGCCAGCCAGTCGATATAGTTCAGATGAATATTCAGGTTGGTCAAAGCAGCGCGCATCACCTCTGATGACGGGTTGCCGCTGTTCGAGACACGTTTCACATAGCGCTCATTCAACAAGGGCGTACCAACTTCGCTCAGGAATTTGCTTTCGAACCAGTCTGTCAGTCGGCGGATTTCAGCACGCTCCGCAGCCCCGCCCCAGATCAGGCTATTGGCGCTGTCTTCCGTTTCCTCGATGAACTCGGCGATCACCATCGCACCCGACAACACGATCCCGTCCTCAGTCACCAGAACAGGTACTGTGCCTGCCGGATTCATCGTCAGAAAATCGTCATGGCGCTCCCAGGGTGACTCCAGCTTCGGCATGAAAACCAGTCCGCGTTCAGCCAGCATCAGGCGTATTGTGCGCGATGATGCATAGAGGGGATGATGATGCAGGGTTCGCATGAAGGCACCTGTTAGATTGTCCGGAGGACATTGGATCGCGCCGGAGGGACGTTGGATCGTGATGGTAACGACGCCGCAGGCTGCGGTCAAAATCTATAGACGGGACTGGTCTCCTCGCGGACGCACCGTCAGCGACCCGCCCGGCAGGGCATCCAGCGCGCCATCAACCAGTTCAAGAAATTGCAGGCGTTCCGGCTCGATGAAGCCCGGCCATGCCACACCATAAGGCGCCGCGGGCACAAAGCCGAATTTCGGATAGTAATCTACCTCACCCGACACCAGCACCAGCTTCCACGGACCCTGTCTTGCCAGCCGCAGGGATTCAGCGATCAGCTGTTTGCCGTACCCCTTGCCACGCATGACCGGTTGCACGGCAAGTGGACCCAGCAGCAAAATGATGTCGCGGCCAAGCTGCACCTCCCAATAGCGCAACGAGCCAACCACTTCATCTTCATCCCTGATGACCAGACATAATGATGCAACCGGTGGACCGGGGCGCAGGTTCCAGACCGACCTTTCATGGCGGCTTGGTCCGAATGCCTCGGCCATCAGGCTTTCAATTGCGGGGGTGTCCGCGTCAGTCTGCAGGCAAATATCAATCATGCCACAGACCTAACGCAGAACCATAAATCCGTGCAAGAGATCAGGCGATCTGTGTGCCGCCAGCTTCATCTGCCGCATCTGTCAGCGGGGCCGCCAGCAGCGGGATGATTTCGCTTGGAACCACATGCCAGAACTTGTCGATCTCCACGTCCCATTCATTCAGCAACCGTGCTGCCAGGGCCGAGTCAGTAGCTTTCGCGTGCGTCTCAACCAGCCCACGCAGCTCTGCTTCCCAGTGTGATGAACGAATGCGCACAATCTGCAGACTGTCCGGGTTGATCCGCTCATACGCGGTTCCGTCAGGATCATACAGAAACGCCATACCGCCCGTCATGCCGGCACCGAAATTGTCACCAATTTCGCCAAGGATCACGACACGCCCGCCTGTCATATATTCACAAGCATTCGTGCCGGCGCCTTCAACCACTGCTGTCGCACCAGAGTTACGAACGCACAGACGTTCACCAGCCTGACCGGCGGCAAACAGCTTGCCCGACGTCGCACCATACAGGACAGTGTTGCCGATGATGGTGTTCTCATGCGCAACGAAACTGGCAGCTGCCGACGGGCGCACAACAATGGTTCCCCCCGACAGGCCTTTTCCGACATAGTCATTGGCATCGCCAATCACTTCCAGCTGCAGACCCTGAATAGCAAACGCACCCAGAGACTGACCGGCGGTGCCACGAAGACGGACCGAGATATGTCCTTCCCGCAGGCCGGTCATTCCGAACTTGCGCACAATATGTGATGACAGGCGCGTGCCAATGGCGCGCTGTGTGTTTTCCACATTGTAGGACAGTTGCATTTTCGACCCGTATTGCAGCGCCGTGCTGGCATCACGCACCATCAGCGCATCCAGCGTATCCGGCACATCGGTGCGGGCACGGTCACGCGGGCTGCCACTTTCGGCCATGCCGCTATCGACCTGAACAAGGATCGGGTTCAGATCCAGATCATCCAGCGCGGCATCACCGCGGCTGACCTGTGTCAGCAGATCGGTACGACCGATGACTTCCTGCAGCGAACTGAAACCAAGTCCGGCCAGAATCTCTCGCACCTCTTCGGCAAGATGCGTGAACAGCTGCACGACCTTTTCCGGCGTACCCTCAAACTTGGCGCGCAGATCATCACGCTGCGTGCAGACACCAACCGGACAGGTGTTGGAATGGCACTGACGCACCATGATGCAGCCCATGGCGATCAGCGATGACGTGCCAATGCCATATTCATCTGCACCCAGCATTGCTGCCATGACGATGTCGCGGCCTGTCTTCAGACCGCCATCCGTGCGCAGCACCACCTTGTCCCGAAGGTCGTTCATCGACAGAACCTGATGCACTTCCGACAGACCCATCTCCCATGGCAGACCGGCATATTTGATGGATGATTGCGGGCTGGCCCCCGTGCCGCCACCATGACCTGACACCAGTATCGCATCGGCCTTGGCCTTGGCGACACCGGCAGCGATCGTCCCGATACCTGTTGAGGCCACAAGCTTTACGCATACCTTTGCATCCGGATTGATCTGCTTCAGATCATAGATCAGCTGCGCAAGGTCCTCGATCGAATAGATGTCGTGATGCGGGGGTGGTGAAATCAGCGTCACGCCGGGGGTTGAATGCCGCAATCGTGCAATCAGGCCATCCACCTTGATGCCGGGCAACTGACCGCCCTCGCCGGGCTTTGCGCCTTGCGCCACCTTGATCTCGATTTCCTTGCAACTGTTCAGATATTCCGCTGTCACACCAAACCGGCCAGAGGCAACCTGCTTGATCGCGCTTGACGGATTATCGCCATTGTCACGAAGCTTGAAGCGCGCCGGATCTTCGCCGCCCTCACCGGAATCGGACTTCGCACCAATACGGTTCATCGCGATGGACAGCGTTTCATGTGCCTCAGGGCTCAACGCACCAAGCGAAATACCGGGTGACACCAGCCGCTGGCGAATGCGGGTAATCGATTCCACATCTTCAAGACTGACAGGTGCGCCGGCTGGCTTGAAATTCATCAGATCGCGCAGATTGATTGGCGACTGACCATCAACCAAGGACGAATATTTCTTCCAGCTTTCATAGGACCCGGTATCGCAGGCATGTTGCATCGCATGGATCAGCTGTCCGTCAAATGCATGGCGTTCACCCGACCGCCGATAGCGGAAAAAGCCGCCAACAGGCAGAAACACATCGGCCATTTCGAAAGCCTTCTTGTGCATCTGGGTGACACGGGACGCGATGCCCGTCAGACCGAGGCCCGAAATGCGCGATGACATTGGCGGGAAAAACTTCGCCACCAGCGCGCGGGACAGGCCAAGCGCCTCAAAATTATAGCCGCCACGATAGGATGCGATGACAGATATGCCCATCTTCGACATGATTTTCAGCAATCCGTCTTCAACAGCCTTGCGGTAGTTCGCCACCGCCTCAATCAGCGTCAAACCAGACAGCAATCCGCGATCATGCCGTTCGGCAATCGCCTCTTCAGCGACATAGGCGTTCACCGTGGTCGCCCCGCAGCCGATCAGCACGGCAAAATGATGCACATCAAGGCATTCGCCCGATGCCACATTAACTGACGCGAATGTACGCAATTGCTGGCGCACCAGATGCGAATGGACCGCCCCGGTGGCAAGGATCATCGGGATCGGCGCGCGTGTTGCAGATACGGCGCGGTCCGACAGCATCACATGCTCGCATCCCGACCGCACGGCTTCTTCGGCTTCCGCTGAAATACGCTCCAATGCAGCATCGAAATCATCAGTGCCTTCAATATCGAATGTGCAGTCGATCAGGACAGCTTTGGTTCCCAGATAGGATGTCAGCGCATCCCACTCAGCGATCGTCAGCACAGGAGAATTCAGCAGCAGGTGATCGCACTGTTCAGGTGCCTCATCCAGGATGTTGCCAAGATTGCCAAGCCGCGTGCGCAACGTCATCACATGGCGTTCCCGCAAACTGTCGATCGGCGGGTTCGTGACCTGCGAGAAATTTTGCCGGAAAAAATGATGCAATCCGCGATAGCGATTGGACAACACAGCCAATGGCGTGTCATCCCCCATCGACCCAACAGCTTCCTTGCCCGTTTCGGCCATAGGATGCAGGATCAGTTCAAGATCTTCCATCGTCCAGCCAGCCATCAGCTGGCGGCGGCGCGCATCCAGCGTGTCCATTCTGGCCGGGGCCTTGCCGCCATTTTGTGCCAGTAACGCATTCATCTGTTGCGCCCGGCTCGTCCACTGTCCCCAATCACGCTTGCCGGCAAGTTCGGCCTTCAGCGCGTCATTCGAGAACATTTCGCCGCGCGCCAGATCAATGCCCATCATCTGGCCGGGGCCGATTCGGCCACGCTCAACGATACGGTCTTCGGGAACCACGACCATGCCGGTTTCCGATCCGGCAATCACCAGACCGTCATTGGTAACCACATAGCGCATCGGCCGCAGACCATTCCGGTCAAGACCGGCAATCACCCAGTTATTGGCATAGGCAGCAATCGCGGCCGGCCCGTCCCATGGCTCCATGACCGAATTGCAATAGGCATAAAGCTTTGCAAGCTCGCTGTCACCGCTGACATCAACTGCAGCCGGTATCATCATGGTTTTCACCATGGGCAGTGACCGCCCGCCATGTCCCATCAGCTCAAACACAGCGTCGAGCGCGGATGAATCCGAACTGCCCTTGGCAACAACCGGCTTCAATTCTTCAACCATGTCACCAAACAGCGGCGAGGCCATCCGGTCTTCATGGCAGGTCATCCAGTTTTGGTTGCCACGAATGGTGTTGATCTCGCCATTATGTGCCAGCACGCGGAACGGCTGTGCCAGCTTCCATGTCGGCATGGTGTTGGTCGAATAGCGCTGGTGATAGATAGCAAAAGAAGAGATGAAGCGTGTATCAAGCAGATCGGGGAAGAACGCTGTCACCTGCTCGGCAAGGAACATACCCTTGTAGATAATTGACCGGCTGGACATTGAACAGATGTAGAAGTCGCTGATCAATTCGGCAGTCACCGCTTTTTCGATCCGGCGACGCACGACATAAAGCTGGCGCTCTGCCTCTTCTTCACCCAGACCGGCCGGCATCGAGAACATGATCTGTTCGATTTCCGGACGCGTTGCATTTGCCTTGTCGCCAAGCGCGTGAACATCCACCGGCACCTGCCGCCAGCCATAGATCGAATGTCCAACGGCCAAAATTTCCTGTTCGACGATGCACCGGCACCGTTCCTGCTCGGCAAGATCGGTTCGTGGCAGAAAGACCATACCCACCGCAAGCCGGCCACCATCATCATCATGCCCGGTGCGGGCAATATGCTCGATAAAGAAATCCCGCGGAATTTCGATATGGATTCCGGCACCATCACCGGTCATACCATCAGCATCAACAGCGCCGCGATGCCAGATGGCCTGCAACGCCTCGATCGCCGCATCAACCACCGCGCGAGTGGGCTTGCCATCGCGCGCGGCAACAAATCCCACACCGCAGGCATCATGTTCCATGTCCGGCGCGTACACACCGGCCGTCGCCAGCTTTGCTTCATTGGCAGCACGGCGGGACAGATAGCTGTCTGCATCAAAACGGATCTTGTCTGACATGATCTTTATCCTTGTTGGGCGATCAGGCGCCGGCCACAGCCGCCTGCGGCGCTTCGGATTGCGCCATGATATAGGAATGGATGGCATCGGCAGCATCGCGACCGTCACGCACACCCCAAACGACAAGTGATGCGCCGCGCACAATGTCACCAGCGGCAAAAACACCCGGAAGGCTGGTCATCATGGTCTGCCAGTCAATGCTGATGGTGCCCCACTTGGACACCTGCAAGGCTGGCGCATCAAACATCTGCGGCAGGTCTTCCGGATCAAATCCCAAAGCCTTGATGACCAGATCAGCCTCAATTTCGTGGGCTGACCCGTCAATGATCTGCGGCACCTGCCGACCCGTTGCATCTGGCTGGCCAAGATGAATTTTCTGGGCCTGCACAGCGCGCACACGATTGTCGCCAAGAAAGGCCTGCGGGGCTGACAACCATTTGAAGACAACGCCCTCTTCTTCGGCATTGGCAACTTCACGCTGCGATCCTGGCATATTGGCGCGGTCACGGCGATACAGGCAGCTTACAGACTTCGCATTCTGGCGGATGGCCGTGCGCACACAATCCATCGCAGTGTCGCCGCCGCCAACAACAACAACATTCCGCCCTTCGGCATTCAGCTCACCACTTTCAAAGGCGGCTACGTCATCGCCAAGGCTTTTGCGATTCGATGCTGTCAAATAATCCAGTGCCGGCACAACCCCGCCCAGCCCGACACCCGGCACCGAAATGTCGCGTGCCTTGTAAACGCCAGTGGCAATCAGAACAGCGTCATGAGCAGCGCGCACATCCTCAAAGCTGCGGTCTGTACCGATATTCACATTCAGCTGAAAGGTAACACCGCCATCTACCAGCAGCTTGTGACGCCGCTCGACCACATGCTTTTCCAGCTTGAAGCCTGGAATGCCATAGATCAGCAGTCCGCCAACGCGGTCATACCGATCATAGATTGTCACCTGATAGCCTTGCTGGCGCAGCATGTCAGCGGCAGCAAGACCGGCCGGCCCCGCGCCAATAATGCCAACCGATTCGCTGCGCTCTGCGACTGGCTGCGGTGGCTGCACCCAGCCATTTTCAAAGGCTGTTTCGGTGATATGCTTTTCGACAGCGCCGATCGTGACCGATTCGAACCCTTTTTCAATCACACAGCTGCCTTCGCACAGGCGATCCTGGGGGCAAATGCGACCACAGATTTCCGGCATGTTATTCGTCTGCGCCGACAGCTTGTACGCCTCTTCCATACGCCCTTCGGCGGTCAGCATCAGCCAGTCCGGGATGTTGTTATGCAGCGGACAATTGATCTGGCAGAACGGCACCCCGCACTGTGAACAGCGCGACGCCTGCGTTTCTGCGACATCCTTGTCAAACTCATCATAGATTTCGCCAAAGTCCTCAACCCGCACGTCCGCTTCACGCTTGGATGGCGTTTCCTTGCCTGTCGTCACAAATGACAGCATCTTTTTCGACATGTCGGTCCTCGCTTCACCAGATCTCATCCGGTAAAAAAAGACGTGGGTCCAGTGCCGGCACACCCACCACTCTGGCTGTCCACCGGCCCTTGCGGGCACCACGTCATAAATAGTCAGCAATTGTTACCCTTTTTATTTGAAAAATGCAAGCTTTCTCGCAGGCCCGAAAGAGCGAGGGAAGAGAGAACTCTATTTTAGGTCCGTTTCGATACTATTTTCACCATAATCTGGCGGTTTGGGCGCCGTCTCACCATGATTTGACGCCGCATGGATTTTGCGGCATGCAGTCATGGGTTTCGAAAGCGTCTGACGCAAAGACATAAGGCCCACATTTATGGTGGGGTTGGTTATGCTGCCGGCTGTCACCGTGCCAATGATGCGATGAAAGAATGACGCGATGCCCCTTACCTTACTGATCCTCGTTGCCGTCATTCAGGGTCTGACTGAATTCCTGCCGGTTTCATCCTCAGGACATCTGGCATTGATTCCGATGATCACCGATCACCCCTATCAGGGCCGGGCCATTGATGTGGCCGCGCATGTCGGCACCCTTGGTGCTGTTATGTGGTATCTGCGCACCGATCTGCTGGCCATGCTGCGCGCCATGCTGCCAGGTGGAGACATTGGCCAGCGCCGGCTGATTGCAAGCCTGATCATTGCCACCATTCCGGTGATCATTATCGGCTTTGTCGTCAATGCGGCGGACCCGGCCTGGCTGACAAGCCCCATGACACTTGCGATCTCAAACCTGGTCTTTGCCGGATTGTTGTGGCAAGCGGACCGCGTTGGTGCGCTGACCCGCCGCCTTGCCGATATGCGAATCGGAACAGCATTGATGATCGGGCTTGTGCAATGCGCGGCGCTCATCCCCGGTGCATCGCGGTCCGGTGTCACCATGATGGCGGCACGCTATCTCGGCTTTGACCGGTTGGCGGCGGCGCGCTTCTCTTTACTGTTGTCGATCCCGGCCATTGCCGGTGCGGGTCTGTTAAAGGGCCTTGAAATCGCCGCAGCGGGGGATACGCAGCTCGGCCTTGATGCCGGCGTTGTGATGGTGCTGTCATTTGTGTTTGCGCTGCTTGCTATCGGCTGGATGATGCGGCTTCTGGCGCGCACTAATTTCACAATTTTTGTCTGGTACCGTCTGGTTCTTGGCGGTGTGTTGCTGGCGGCGAT
>ERZ802830.2881-NODE-2881-length-15138-cov-12.3739_pt1 | contig 15138 bp, 13 predicted proteins | sample MGYA00345654_ERZ802830 | MGnify/ENA primary metagenome ERZ802830 (study PRJEB30503, sample SAMEA104212375) | marine metagenome | biome: Westerlies Biome; feature: [SRF] surface water layer (ENVO:00010504) within the epipelagic zone...; material: water... | reverse complement strand
GCTGGAAGCCATTACTGTCGGCATAGCGTGCAGCATCCAACCATTCGAGAGCCATGCGTTCCCCATAGTGCGGACTGGCAAGTAAATGATCCACTACCTTCTCATAGGCATCGGCTGAGTGATCATAAATAAAGGCATTCACCTCTTCAGGAGTAGGGGGCAGACCAATGAGGTCTGCGTAGAGTCGTTTAATTAAGGTGGATTTGTCGGATTCTGGCGATGGAGCGAGTTTCTTTTCTTCCACTTTAGCCAGGACAAAGGAATCGATGGGGTTACGAACCCAGTTTGGTTTTTGAACCTCTGGTGGTGATTTCTTTTTTGGTGCTACAAAGGCCCAGTGCTTATCATACTTTGCCCCTTCCGTGATCCATTGCTCGAGTATTTTCTTTTGCTGGGCAGACAGTACCCGGTTCGACTCAGGTGGTGGCATGACTTCATCCTTGTCCCCGGAATGAATACGGTAGAACAGTTCGCTGGCATTCAGGTCTCCCGGTACAAACGCATCGGAAGCTAGTGCATCTTCGCGTACATCAAGTCGAAGATCGGCTTCGCGTTTATTTCCATCTACCCCGTGGCAGTAAAAGCAATTCTCTGAAAGAATGGGACGGACATCCCGATTGAAGTTCAAGGGTTCTGCCTGAGCAAGGACAGGTAGGATAAGTAATAGAACCTTTTTTATCAGCATATTCTAATGCAGTTGGCTTAATAAAACTCAGTTACAAGTCTTGGGAAAAAGATGGGCTGCTCGTCTCTCATTTTACAAATCGAAAACATTCCGTTTACCTATTACAAGCGAGAATAATAGCAAGAAGTGAAATAATATTGATAACTCGTAAAGAGTAAACCTGCTATGAAATTACTAAATTTAAAAATTTAGGATGTTTTAATGTCCTTATCATCCTTGACCATCCGTTCGACAGTCCTAGCTATCATTGGAGCAAAGCCAATCAATAATGCAATATTGCATAGATTAAACATGGTATGAAAAAGAGAAAGATGCAGAGGGATATTTGTATCAATAATAGACTTCTTCGCCCTGGCGATTTCATCTGTCTGCGGTTCACCCTCTATTCCATTTTTTGAATAGTGTGAATCCAGTTCAGCTGAAGTCACATCTTCGGCAAAAATTGCTCCTGGCATTAGATTGTCTATCATGGCTACAAATGGATAAAATAAAAGGAGCATCCAAAGGGTTCCCACGACATTGAAAATCAAATGAGCTCGGGCAGCTCTTCGTGCGCATACGCTCGTACCAATAGAGGCAAGCCAAGCGGTAATAGTTGTTCCAATGTTTTCGCCAAGTACGATGGCAGCGGCAATCTCGAAGTTGATCCATCCGTTGACTGCAAGAATAATGGTAATCCCCATTGCTGCCGAAGAGGATTGAACAACAATGGTCAGTAAAATTCCTATGACTAAAAAAATCAAAATGGAACCAAAGCCGTGGCTATTTAATTGTTCGATAGTTGCCTGGATTTCACGAACCATTTGCAAATCCCTAGGATCTGAGCTTTGTAGCAGGCTTTTTACATCCGGTACTGCGTTCTTGAGTTCACTGAGCCCAAAAAAGAGCAGTCCAAATCCTACCAGAAATTCGCCTGTGTGTTTAAATTTGGCTTTTTTGGAGAAAATGAAAGGGAACCCGATGCCGATTATCGGAAGTGCAATTTTTGAGAGACTGAATTTACCAACTGAAGCAATGATCCAACCGGTCAAGGTGGTGCCAAGATTGGCCCCCATAATGACACCAATTGATTCGGTTAGTGTAAGGAGTTGGGCATTGACGAAACTGACAACCATAACCGTAGTTGCAGAGGATGATTGGACCAGACAGGTGACGAATAGGCCGGTCAAAAGCCCATAAAATCGGTTTTTGGTCATGCTTGCCATAATCCGTCGCATGCCGGCACCTGCGATTTTGGTTATGGCATCACTCATTACCCTCATGCCGTAAAGAAAAATTCCTAGACCACCGAGGATATATAAAATATTAACTACGACCCCCCAAAAACTAAAGCTGTTCATGCGAGTAGTGTATGAAAGTCAAATCTCATTAAGGATAAGCTTAAGGGCACTTTAAGGACTGAAAGGGGAAAATTGGAATTAGCGAAGAAGTTTTTATAATGCAGGCTAAATTTTTTGGGGCAAACAAAATTTGGGTGGTACGGAGTGATTTAATCGAGATTTTTTTTAAGATATGACTTTTTGAATTCTGGGGCGTGCCGAATGTCGCGGCTGGTTGCCAGGAAAACAGCCTCTTTTGAGATATTTACGGCATGGTCTGCGATTCTTTCGAGGGATTTAGAAATAAAAAGAAGCTCAAAAATAGATGAGACAAGGTGAATATCTTTAATGACCAAAGCCTGGCAGAATTGGTTATTTTCTAAATTCATGGCATCAATTTCCAAATCTTTTGTCCAGATTGCCTTAGCCTTCTCCTCATCGTACTCCACGAAAACGGAAAGTGCGTCCTTGAGCATTTCCTGTGCGGACTCCGCCATCTTTGGTATCAAATGGAAATCATTTACAGCCGTTTTCTTCGATCGTCTGGCAATTGTCTTTGCTTCGTCACCAACTCTTTCGATCTCATGGCTTATTTTCATCGTGGTTACGAGTAGCCTCAAGTCTCCGGCAACAGGTGCATGAGTCGATAAGCACACATTCACATCATTAATCAATTCATTTTCAAGTGTATCAATCTCCTTGTCTTTGGCTCTAACTTCACTTGCAAGTTCGGTATCTTTATCAAGAAGTGCCTGAAGGGAAAGGCGAAGTGAATCAATCGACAATTGCCCCATTAATAGAAGTTTAGATCTAACATTTTCAAGAATCTGCTCGTAATGGGTGGCCATGGGATTGCTAGGATATTGGATGATGGAGATTAACCGAATTTTCCAGAAATGTAATCTTCAGTCTGTTGCATTTTGGGATTTATGAATATCTTTTTAGTTTCATCAAATTCAATTAGTTTACCCAAATAAAAAAAGGCGGTAAGATCGGAAATTCTGCCTGCCTGTTGCATATTATGGGTAACAATTACTATGGTGTAATCTTGCTTCAAGTTGAAAATTAATTCCTCGACGCGAGCGGTTGCAACTGGATCCAATGATGAACACGGCTCATCCATAAGGATGATTTCAGGTTGGACCGCAAGAGTTCGAGCAATACAAAGGCGCTGCTGCTGTCCCCCTGATAATTCATAGGCATTTTCATTGAGCCTGTCTTTTACTTCGTCCCAGAGAGCCGCTTTCTGTAGTGAGTCCTCTACAATCTCATCGATCTTACGCTTATTTTTGAATCCCTGAATTTTCAGCCCATAAGACACATTCTGATAAATTGTTTTTGGAAATGGATTTGAATTTTGAAAGACCATGCCGATTCGCTTTCTTAGTTCGATCGGGTCGACTGATTTTTCATAGATATCGAGTTCATTAATCAACACCGAACCCTGAGTGATTTTGGCATGTTCAATCAGTTCATTCATCCGATTAAAGCATCTAAGTAAGGTGCTTTTTCCGCAACCGGACGGGCCAATGAAAGAAGTTACCTGATTTTGCAAGATTTGAAGAGAAATCGAACTTAGCACTTCGGTTTTCCCATACGAGAAACTCAAATCCTTGACATCAATGGCAATAGGATAGGAAGGGGCTTTTTTTTCTTTGATCACAAGCAGGGGAAATCAACTTACCAGTTGAATTTTCGGCGAAGTCGACTCCGTATGATAAAGGAAAGGCTCGCGAGCAAAAAGACCAAAATTAAAAAAACAAGGGCGGTACCATATTGCATGTCCACCGTGTATTCATTTTGAGGAATCTTGGAAATAACATAGATATGATAGGGGAGTGCCATTACACCTTGGAAAAAGAAATCAGTCCAATGCTCAAGTCCTTCCCATGGGAGTTCGGATCTCATGGCAAAAGCGGCGGTAAACATAATCGGTGCAGTTTCCCCGGCGACACGGGCTACACCTAGGATCGCTGAGGTTAGGATACCAGGCATGGCATATGGGAGTACACTTGTGCGAATCATCGTCCATTTAGTAGCACCCAATGCAAGTGAACTTTCTCGAAAACCTTTTGGTATCGAGCGAAGGGACTCTTCGCTTGCAGTGATTACAATTGGAAGGACCATGAAAGCGAGCGTAAACCAACCCGCAAGTATAGAAACATTCCAATCCAGAAAAATAACAAACAGTCCCATTCCAAATAGTCCGAAAATAATTGATGGAACCCCTGCTAAATTTAGAATCGAAAGACGGACTAAAGAGAGGAATTTTCCTGATTTTCCGTATTCCGAGAGAAAAATGGCACAACATACACCCAGCATGAGGGCAATCAGCATGGCCCCTCCAACTAAAAGAATGGTGCCAGCAATAGCAGGGAAAATACCACCACCAGAATATGCGTAATCCTTTGAAGGAACTTCAATCCTGTGTTCTGAGCCTATCCATTGAAGGTCTGAAGTTATTGCTTCCAATAAACTTGCTGAGTTCTCTTTCAATAATAATGGGTTTTCCATGTAGCCAATAATTTGACTTTCAAGAGTCGAAAACGAAGTTGGACTTGGGCTTTGTAAGAAATCATTGATGTTTTCTTTTAGATTCTTTTTCTCCGCGATGTAAGCTTCCCAGATTTTGTGTAAATGTTCCTCCAATAAATTAAAATAAGCTAATTTAATTTTTTGAATGGATTGAGAAGAGAGATGGTCGATTTTGGGATAATGCAGTGCTTGAAAAAAAGAAAGTTCTGTTTCCAAAAGTGAGTATTTCAGTTTCGTCTGATCTAAAAATGCAAGAATGAAGCGCCCGACTAGATAGGGCATATTTTCAGAGGAAACTTGAAAGTCTGGAGCATGTGAAGATGCGTTTTCTAGAAGTTCCATCCAATAGGTGAATTTCTCAGTGGCTTCTGTTTGTTCATCTTGAATGAAGGAAGTGAGCAGGCTTTTCTGGACTTCATTTGAGGTTACTTCCGTAGCAGTAACTAAGTTTGCTTTAAGCCGCTTTTGTACTTTGGTAAATTCATCACGGGAGTTTAATTCGTCCCATGCAGAATCTGATAATTCTTCTTTGAATTTAAAATATTCGTCAGAACTAAGCTTTGAAATTTCTCCGTTATGTTCGATTACATGAAGGGTTTGGGGAGATTCAGACAGAAAACTCCAATTGATAAAACCATCGTCCGTAAAAAGTTTGCGGGAACCTTTTGAAATGATATCCCAGAAAATGAAACAAGCACAAAAAAGAATTACATAGGTAAGAATTCGTGTAATCCCAAAAACTATTTTTTCAAGATTTACCATACGATTATTGCCCGAAGAAAAACGATTGGATTGAGAACGCTGATCTTTCATCACTATGATTTATTTCTGATTTTATGAGTGATGGTTTGTGCTAAAAAATTTACCGCTAAAGCAATTAGGAAAAGAACAATTCCGACCATAAATAGTGCTCGGTAATGAATACTTTCAAATTCAACTTCACCCATTTCCTGTGCAATAATTCCTGTCATCGTGTGGACGGGTTGTGCGAAGACGGAAAATCCTTGAGTGAAGTCCGGAACTGCAATTCGGTTTCCAGCACACAACAGCACTACCATAGTTTCACCAATTACACGACCAAACCCAAGTAGAACCGCAGAAATCATTCCTGACAGTGCCGAGGGGATCACCACTCGAATACAGGTTTGTAATTTGGATGCCCCCAAGGCGTAAGACGCTTCTCGTAAGCGAATCGAAACATTATTGAGTGAGTCTTCAGCAAGAGTAAAAATTGTTGGTACCGTCATTAGAGCCAAGAGGCACCCCGCAGTCAGCGAATTCAATCTCTCATCCGCAAAAAGATTGATCCATCCGCCGAGCATGGAAATGCCGAAAAAACCAATAAGGATTGAAGGAATAGATGCGATAAATTCAATCATTGGCTTTACAATAGCTTGTTCTCGGGATCCTGCGACCTGACTAATATATATTGCTGACCCTAGGCCTAGGGGAACCGCAAGTATAAGTGCTATCAGCGAGATTAGAAGAGACCCTGAGAAAAGCGGTAAAACTCCATACCAATCCTGACGAGCACTGTTTGTAATCCAATCCCTTCCAAGAAAAAAGCTACTGAATGCTTCTTTAAGAGGGTAGGGCCGATGTGGATTCCATTCATCGAGTTTTTGACTAAAAAGCTTCGTTGATTCAAGATATTCGGTGAAGGCAATCTTTACTTTTTCAAATTCTTGCTCCGATTCATTCAAGGAAAAGTCAGTGGTAAATGACCTGAAAATATCAGTGAAATCATTATTTTGAGCTTCAATCAGAGGCTGATACACAATTTTGTAAGATTTAACAATTTCCTCGGTACGATCATTGTAAAATGCCGGTTTGAGAGATGTGTCATAATTAATCAAAAAAGCATTCAAATTTTTAGCTTGGTTTACCAGTCCATGCCTTAAAAAATAATTGGACCATCTTTCGATTTCCCTTGAATCAAAACTTTTTCGTTCATCAATCTCATCCATTGTGATCGAAAAATCCTCTTCAGGGAGCTTCAACTTTGCTCGGGTTAATCTTAGTTCTTTAATTAGACTCTGGATTTGGATGAACTGTTTTGTTTCCACAGCCATCTCTACAATTTTCTTTTCATACTCTAATAGAACTTCTTTGATCTTCTGAAAATTCCTTAAGAATTTTAAAAGTTTCTCATTCCTGTTTTTAGCTATATTAATAAACTCGGAATCTTCGGGCATTTCTTCCAAATGTTTACTTTCTTTAGCCAAAATATTTTCAAGATATCGGTAAATAAGGGTTTGGGCATCATGCTGATTGGTAATCACAGCTGAAAACTCCATTCCTGATTTCCGGAAAAGATCGAGTTCGCGTTTGTTTTCTCCAAAAAAACCAATTCCCTCCTTAAACAGAAAAGCAATAATTAAGACTAAAATGACAATTGATGTAACTGCACTGCTGCCAAAAAAGGCTTTAATCCAAGATTCCTTTCTTCTGGAATTAAAATTTTCTTTGGAAGAAAACATTGGCTATTATTTTAAAGTGGGGAAATACATATCAAAGTTATAATGATGTATTTATATTAAACTGATATTGTAAACGGGGACTGCTTTATGAACTATAATCAGTTTATCTGCAATACATAGTATGGGCACTGATTTAAACTTAGAATTTATTTGGGAAAATTTCCCTAAAGGGATTTAACCTGTTTTCCTTGGTAGGGTGAAAGAAAATGTAGAACCTTTACCTAACTCACTGGATGCCGAAACTTTTCCTCCATGTGATTCAGCAATATTTTTTACAATGCTGAGGCCAAGTCCGGTTCCTCCTTTCTCACGAGATCTGCCCTTATCCACAACATAGAACCTTTCAAAAATTCGAGGTAAATCCTTTGCTGGTATTCCACCACCATCGTCTTTGACTGAACAGGTTATCCAATCATTTCCTGCTTCTTCATGCAGGGAAGTTGAGACTTGGATCTGACTGAAGTCGCCGGCATACTTAAATGCATTCTCAATAAGATTGCTAATGGCTGCGGCAACTTTAACCGCGTCAAAAGGGAAGGGTTCTTCCTCTGTGCAAAGATCAAAAATCAATTTATCTGTATCAACAAATGCTTTATCGGAGAGATACATTTCAACACCAAGAATAACTTCGGATAATTTATTATTTGTCTGAGAGATGGCATTCGCACTGCCTTCGAGTTCAGAGAGGTTTAGTAAGTCATCGATTAAAGCCTGCAGTCGCAATGTATTTTTATGTATTTTTTCGAGGAAGAGCTTGTTCTGTTCTGGTTTGATATCATCTTCTTCAAGAAGGTTTTCACAAAAGCCTCTAATGATGGTTATAGGTGTGCGGAGTTCATGAGAGGCATTTGCCACAAAGTCTTTTCTCATACGCTCTGTACCTTTAATTTTTGTTACATCGTGAAGTAACAGAAGGATGAGTTTTTCATTATTTTCCTGTAGATCAGAAATAACGGTAGCGGTAATTACGAAGTCATATTTGCTAGATTCAATAATCAGATTGAAGTCAGCCTTTTCTGATTTTCCGTGAGTTTTTACTCGGTCAATCATTTCCAGCACTTGGGCTGAATCCAGTACAGATTCAAGCCTCCTCCCCAGCAAAGACTGACCTCCGGCAAGAAGCTGGTTTGCGGTCTCATTGGCAAATGTAACTGTGTGACGAAAATCAAGGAGTAAGGCTCCGTCTAAAATGCCGCCCAAAGTTTCATTAAATTCGTTGATCCTCTGAGTTTTTTCGCTTTCCAGTGAACTAATTTTATTCCGATTGTCGTCCAGAATTTTCTGAAAGCGACTTAAAGAAAAAGAAGAAGAGAGAAAGGGTGATTTTTCAAGTATCAGATTATGGCCTTTTTCCAGAGCCAAGAGAATCTCTGCAATAATATTCTGGGTTGCGCGTTTTTGAACCCAAAGAAAAAGAGATATAAAACCAAAAGCAATAGCTAGGATTGTCCACATGCTACAAGTATGTGGATGAGGAGTGGATCAATCCACAAGAAACTTGTATCCGACTCCTCTTACCGTTTTGACGAAATCACCTTTATCACCTAATTTAGCCCGTAGTCGCCCGATATGATTGTCGACGGTACGAGTTTCAATTTCAGAATCATAATTCCAAACATTGACAAGAAGATTTTCCCTCGTCTGTACCCGTCCGATTCTTTCCATCATCAGGTGGAGTAAGCGAAATTCTGTATTGGTTAAGTCCACTACTGAGCCGCCGATGGTGACTTCGTGAGACTCTGGGTCTAGGCTGATTCCTCCACCATTGAGTTTTCCTTGCAATGCCTCTTGTTTTCGAAGACTTCGGCTAAGGATAGCCCTTATTCGAGCTACTAATTCTCGGTTGTCAAATGGTTTAGTAAGATAGTCATCACCTCCGCGATTAAACCCTTTTATTCGGTCTTCGACCTCATTTTTTGCGGTTAGAAAAAGAATAGGCACATGCTTGAGCACTCCATCTACTCGAAGCATACTGCAAAGACGAAACCCATCAAGTTCTGGCATCATTACATCCAAAATTATGATATCAGGCTCAAAATCTCTCGCTTTCCCAATTGCCTCAAGAGGGTTTGTGATCCATGATACTCGGTATCCTTCCTTGCTGAGTTTGAAGTCGATCATTTCGCAGATGGCTTCTTCGTCGTCTATAACAAGAACTGAGTGGGAAGTTGTTTCAAAAGTAGAGTCTTGGATCATATTATTGAAAATAATTAGATATATCTTTTATCATATAATCGTAACAGGTTTGTAACAATGGAAGAAACATCATGTGACATTAATGCTCTACGGCGGTAGATTTAAAAAAATTAGTTTTTAGGCATTGGTAATGCAAGAAAACCTGTGCTGGAAATAATTTTTTGACCATCTGCACTTGTTAAAAAGTCTATAAATTCTTTTGTTCGGCCAGTTGGTTTTCCGTTCGTCACACATGAAAGTGTTCGCGAAAGACCATAACTTGTTTTGAAATTTTCAGTACTGGGAAGGTAACCATTCACTGTGATTGTTTTAATTCCTTTTACCTGAGTAAATGCCAAACCCGCATAGCCAATCGCGTGGGGATTACTGGCTACCTCTACAACTATCTGTTCGTTTCCAACTAGTTTCTGCGTATTGATTCCATAATCGCGGTTGGAAAGTGCTTCTCTTTGAAAAAAGGAATAGGTTCCTGATGATGTATTACGAGTATATGCAGAAATAATTCCGCTTCGACCACCAATAGAGCTCCAATTGGTTACATCTCCTGTAAAGATTCTCTCAAGGTCTTTGGCCGATATTTTAGTTAATGGATTTTGTGCATTGACGATCACCACTACTGCATCCCTTGCCACAACTGTCTGATAGAGACGCACTCCATTTGCTCCGGCTGAAGCTCTTTCGCGACCCTTAATCTCGCGACTGGACATTCCAATGTCTGCAGTTCCGTCTATGATAGCAGATATTCCTGTTGAAGTTCCTTCAGCTGCTATTTCAAATTGTGTCCCGGGGTTTTTATGAGAAAAAGCTTCTGCTAGTTTGGGCATCATTTTAGACCCAAGGGTATCTGAGCCCTTAATAACCAATTTAGTTTGTCCGCAAACTATTAAATGACTTAACAGAAAAAATACCCAAATCTTGTGCATGTACGGGAAACCTACTCACGAAATAACTCACCACGCAAAAGAAAAGGATATCAATATATAAACTTTTACCAGAAAGAATTAGAAAGGTTGCAATTCTAAATTCTTATTCCTGTTGAGCCGTAAAAAAATAAGTTTAATTCAGGGAGTCTATTTTCTGAGTAATCGTCTTGCGTCTTTTTGAAACTACTTTGCTAGCTGAGGTGAAGTTGGCTCGTGGATAAAATGTAGCCTTTTTATGTTCATCCAACTTTTTACAGAATTGATCGTAATCTAAAATCTCTAAGCTTCCGTCTTTTTCTTCAACTATTGCTGAGTTCGATTCAACCCAGTCTCCACTGTTTAAGTAGTGGATTCCATCAATCATTCGGTTTGCCGCCACATGAATATGTCCGCAAATCATTCCATCACAGTTATGTTTCCGTGCCATATCGGCGAGGCTATCCTCATACCGGTGAACATGATTAACTGCACTTTTCACTTTGGCCTTAGCCCAGGCACTCAGGGAGAATGGCCTTTTCCCTCTGAATTTACGGTACTTGTTGTAGAAACGATTGAATCGCATCAGGTTGTCGTAGCCAATGGAACCAATGCGGGCGATCCACCTACGCTTTGTGGAGAAACTGTCAAAGCAGTCACCATGAAGAACAAGATATTTTTTCTCTTTTCCCTTGTGAATATACTTTTCACAGATTTTGATTCGGTCGAAAGTAATGGGAAGGATTTTCGATAGAAAATCGTCATGGTTTCCGCGTAAGTAAACCACACGAGTTTTCTCTTTTTCCACCATTTTAAGAATTAGTCGTACACATCGGGTGTGTGCTTTTTTCCATTGCCCGCTACCTTCCAACGCCCAGCCATCGATGAAGTCCCCATTTAAAACCAAAGTCTTGCATGAGATATGAGAGAGGAAATGATTAAGTTTTTGGATGCCTGTCTCTCGCATCCCCAAATGAGTGTCAGATAAAAAAACGGTCCTATATTCAAGTTTTACTTTTTTGGTTTTCATCAGGCTGGATACGGTTGAGTTTTTCTTGAAGGAGAAAATTCACTGAGATTATGGTTTTTATCCTTTTTTATAATCTCTAAGAGATCTGTATGGAACTTTTGTAGAATAAAATCCCAGTCCGCTTTTTGGGTGGATTTTTGAGCCGCTTCCTTAAATTCCGCTAAGATTTTAAAATCAAGACTGAGGATTTCGTTAAGCTTTTTCTTGAGAACATCTACATCACTCAAAGGGGCCAGGAAACCATTGATATTTTCTTCGATAAACTCAGATGGAGCCGCGTAATCATATGCAACCACAGGAGTCCCTGAGGCGAGAGCTTCGGTTACCACATTACCAAAAGTTTCGGTAACACTGGAAAACAGGAATACATCGCCCGAGGCATAATGTTCCGCAAGAGCTTGTTTCGAGAGACAACCGGTGAAGTGTAATTCAGGAAATTTTTGCTTAAGTTTTTTAAGTTCAGGGCCATCCCCAACAATTACGCCTGCTTTAGCTTTTCCCTGCCTTATCATTTCATTAGTTAGCGAGCATGTAAGGTCCAGGTTTTTTTCAGCCGCAATTCGTGAGACTGTGACTATTACCTTCTCTGTTTTGCTTGCTCCCCATTTTTCCCTGAGTTTTTCAGATCTTTGCCTGGGGGAGAATAAGGTCCTGTCCACTCCACGGCTAAGCATGTGAAGATTGCGGTAACCTTTATTTTCCAGCTCTTCGATCATCCAATCAGTAGGGGCAAATGTCGCTGAAGTACGATTGTGAAACCACTTTAAGTAAAAGTCGATTAAGGGTTGAATGAAAGAGATTCGATAGTGTTTTAGGTAAAGATCAAAATTCGTATGAAATCCTGATACGACCGGAATTTGAAGTTTTCCAGCTATCCGTAATGCGGAGAACCCGGCAGGACCTTCCGTGGCTAAGTAGATGATGTCTGGACGATTGTTCCTCCATAAGTTTTCTAATTTTTTAGCACAGGGTAGTCCGAACCGGAGTTGCGGATAGTTTGGAATAGGGCATCCGGGAATATCAATTTCCTCCCATGGCTCATTACCTGACCCAAGGTAGGCCCGTTTAGGGCGAAAAACCTTAACATTTGCACCAAGTGAGGATAGTCCCCTGGCCAATCTGGCGAGGGTGAAAGATACACCATTTACCTCAGGAGGGAAAGTTTCAGTTAACAAACAAACCTCAATGCCGCCACATTTTAGTCCCATTTTTCAAAATTAACTTAGTTTTGCGCCAATTCCTCCCGTGCAATGTAATGATTTCTTGTAAATCGGATGTTGGTCGCATTACGGATGGTAGTTGATTGCATTTAGCCAAATGACTAAATATAAGGATTTACATTGAATAATCTATTTAGAGCACTGGGTGATCGTAACCGCTTTCGAATTGTGGCTTCGTTACTGAAAAGAAATGAGTTGTGTGTATGTCAAATCCATGAGTGGCTTGGCGTTAGTGGAGCCACGGTTTCGAATCACTTGAACGCCTTAGGCAAAGCCAAAATTGTCAAAAGTAGGAAAGATGGGAGATGGGTCCACTACTCACTCGATCAGAAAGATGATGATCTCAATACTCTCATGAAATGGATAGAAAGAAAAATTTCAGAAGATTCAGAACTACTGAAGGATCTGAAGCGATTGGACAAAGTAACTTCCTGTACCCCGATTGAACTAAGGAATCGTCAGAGAGAAAAACAGGCAACCCTTTCGTGTTGCTAGCACTAAGGTAAATAAAATGACTGAAAAACTAAAACTTCTTTATTTATGCACGGGCAATTCCTGCCGAAGTCAGATGGCAGAAGGTTGGACACGCCATCTAAAGAGTGATTCTATTGAAGCGTTCTCTGCAGGGATAGAAACGCATGGGCTTAACCCGCATATGGTCAAGGTGATGGCTGAAGCGGGGGTTGATGTGACTAAACAAAAGTCGGAGAATATAAGGGATTTCGCAGATACTGATCTGGATGTAGTGGTAACCGTTTGTGGGCATGCCCACGAAACCTGTCCTGTCTTTCCAGCAAATTGTAAGGTGGTACACAGTGGCTTTCCGGACCCTCCCAAGATGGCAAAGGAATTGGCTGAACAAGGTGCATCCGAAGAGGCTCAATTGGATTGTTATCGAAAAGTGCGCGATGAAATCAAAGAGTATATCCTTACACTGCCCAAATCTTTAGGTGAGAAATAATTTACTGAAATGAAATCCAAGTATTTTTCTGAATTTTTAGGCACGGGCTTTTTGTTTTGTACGGTGGTTGGTTCCGGAATCATGGGACAAAACCTGAGTTCCAATGATTCCCTGACTTTGTTGGCTAATACCCTGGCCACGGTGTTTGCCCTTTATTTTCTGATTACCATCTTTGGAGATCACAGCTCACACTTTAATCCGGTGGTATCCATGGTCATGCTGGTAAGGAAAGAGATTTCAACTCAGGTATGCACCATTTTTATTATTCTCCAGATATCCGGAGCTATCCTTGGAGTGATGCTTGCCAATTATATTTTTGAACTGGATCCCGTTTACTTTTCGGAAAAGCCAAGGAGTGGTATCCATTTGTTTGTCAGTGAAATACTTGCCACCTTTGGATTGCTGATGGTCATTTTATTGTCAGCCAAGGAAAAGGTGGCTGTAACGGTGGCAGCCTATATCGGGGCGGCTTATTGGTTTACTTCCTCGACTTCCTTTGCCAATCCTGCGGGAACAATCGGCAGATCCTTTTCCAATACCTTTGCCGGAATTTCCACCCATGATATTTTACACTTTTGTGTGGCCCAAATTATAGGAGCTTTTCTCGCCCTTATTGTTTATAAGACATTTTTCGAATCACAGAAGTGAGTGATTCATCAGACCTTGAGGGAACGGATAAAAATCCGTTCTCTACCTCTTCATTTCTTAAGGATGTTTTTATGTGTTCTCTGGTAGCTTTTGGTGGCCCGGAAGCTCACCTCGGAGTCTTTCTTGACCGTCTGGTGGTGAAGAAAAATTATCTTACCGAAAAAGCACTAATGGAATGGATGGCTCTTTGCAGTTTTCTTCCCGGTCCCACAAGCACGCAGGTAATAACCGGCATCGGATTGGAACGGGGAGGGAGGTCCCTTGCTTTATTAACCTTGGTGGTCTGGGCACTACCCATGATTCTGCTGATGGGATGCCTATCCTTTATTCCTCAGGTATTTGGTTCTTCGAATTCCTTTCCGGTCTGGCTTGAATTTCTCGTGCCGATGGCTGCCGGCTTTGTCGCATGGGCGGCTTGGCAGATTGGCCGAAAAGTAGTGACGGATAAACTCTCGGTTGCTCTTTGGGCACAGGGATTTGCAGTTGTTTTAATGAGTGGTTCTCCCTGGGGAATACCTTTGATTCTCTTGTCCGGCGGAATCCTTGGAATTGTTCTAGGTGATAGCCAAAAGGCTGAGCCGAATAATAATGTAGTCGGAAATTCTTTCCCGTGGGGAATCTTCACATTGTTTGTGGGCATCACTTCAACTTGCTGGATAGCGATGCAGTTTTCACCTGATTCCCTGATTGTATTATTTGAGCGGTTTTACCGCTATGGATATTTGGTCTTTGGGGGAGGGCAGGTGGTGGTTCCCGTGATGCAGGGTGAATTGGTGGACCAGACTGGTTTGCTTACGGCAGAAGAATTTCTCTCAGGATTTGGTTTAGTCCAGGCCCTTCCGGGCCCCATGTTTTCCTTTGCCGCTTTTGCTGGAGGTTTGTCAGAGAATCATGGGACAATAACCAGGCAGGCATTGGGTGCCCTTCTTGGCGGGTTTGCAATTTTTCTGCCCGGAACTCTCCTGCTTTTTTGCATTCATCCAATATGGGAGAAATTTAGGAGTTTACCATGGGTGCCCAAGGCTCTTGCCGGATTAAATGCAACGGCTGGTGGACTTATTGGGGGTGCACTGGTCGTAATTCTTCTGAGCATAGAGCAAAGTATTTCAACCTATGTTTTCTTATTACTTACCCTGTTTGCATTGATGAGTCGCAAAATTCCCGC
>ERZ802830.2877-NODE-2877-length-15152-cov-12.955_pt1 | contig 15152 bp, 12 predicted proteins | sample MGYA00345654_ERZ802830 | MGnify/ENA primary metagenome ERZ802830 (study PRJEB30503, sample SAMEA104212375) | marine metagenome | biome: Westerlies Biome; feature: [SRF] surface water layer (ENVO:00010504) within the epipelagic zone...; material: water... | reverse complement strand
GCGGCAATGTTGAAGAACATATTGATGCAGACTTTAGCTCAAGTGTGGAAAATATTGCAAAACGGTGCGGCTTCGCGCCAAAAAGGCCCGTTTTTGAGATTCATGGACTATGTGGAGGCTGTAAGAGTGCTTAGGGTTTGTGCCTTAGCGGCAGCAACTTTTATTCTCACCTTATCATCGGTCACATCGGCATTGGGGCATCCGGCGATCCATCCGGGCAAGCGCCGGAGACCAGAAGGAAATTAGCCATGTTGATTCGTGCACGCAGGACACCCTTTGGAGCAAGTGCATCAAGAATGATTTGGTCAACAGCCATTGTCCGCCAAACAGCCCGTTACAGATCACGTGCCGGAATGTGACAATTTATATAATGACCCGGGGCAATTTCCCTCGAGGGTGGTGTCTCGCTGTCACAAATGCGCCCCAGCTTACGTGGACACCGCCGTTGGAACGGACAACCGCATGCCGGTGGAAAAAATTCAACAACATCATCTGCGCTCAATGTCGGTGCCACATCCGGGTCAGGTTGCAGCACCGCGCCGAGTAGCACTTCCGTATAGGGATGAAACGGCGCTTTATATACCGCATCGGCGGGCCCTATTTCGCATAGTCGCCCTTGATAGAGAACCGCAACCCGATCAGAGATCGCCTTGACCACCGCGAGATCATGCGACACGAAGATGTAGGTTGTGCCCTGTCGTGTCTTCAACTCGTCAAGAAGGTCCAGCACCGCCGCCTGAACCGATACGTCAAGCGCCGAGGTGACTTCATCACACAACACAATTTCAGGTTCTGCGGCAAACGCTCGGGCAATGGCAACGCGTTGTTTTTCACCGCCAGAAAGCTGGCTTGGTAAACGATCAAGATAATGTGCACCCAGACGAACGCTCTCCAACAGGCTTACGCTTGCTTCTCGCAGAATCTCGCCATGAAGCCCAAAATACAGTCGCAGGGGCTGTGCCAGAATTTGAGCCACCGTATGTCGCGGATTGAGACTGTCATCTGGATTCTGAAAGATCATCTGAATTTGCCGCAGACTTACCGCTGTCCGGTCTTCAACACGAGGCTTTAAAACCTTATCATCATGCAGCTTTATTTGTCCTTCTTTCGGTGAGATCAGGCCGGCGATGGCTTTCAAAATGGTCGATTTGCCACTGCCGCTCTCGCCGACAAGACCCAATGTCTCGCCCTTTTCGATGGTGATGGAAATACCATCAACCGTGGCAGGCGGCACCGGTGTGCCGGGGAAAAGAAGGGATGCCAGCCAATCCTTTTTGGTGTAGCTGATGGCAAGATGCTCCAGCCCGAGTGCGCTGTCACTTGTCCGGTTATCAAGATCATCCTTTCGTGATGGCTTGCGGCTGGAAACAGGCATCTCTGCAATCATATCTCTCTTGAAGCAGCGCACCGTTTCCCCTGTTGTCACAGGCAGCAGATCAGGAGATTTTGACCGGCATTTATCATCCGCAAGCGGACACCGCTCAGCAAAAGCACAACCGCTTATCGCTTCTCCCGGCATTGGTGGGCGGCCATCGAGCGCCACTGGAAGGCTTGTTTGATTGAGGCGCGGAATTGATGTCAACAGACCATGAGCATAGGGATGGCATGGCGTTAGCAGCACCTGGCGCGCCGAGCCGGTGAGCACAATTTCACCCGCATACATCACAGCCACACGGTCACAAACGCGGGATATTGCGCCCAGATCGTGGCTCACATAGAGCATCGCCATGTTACGTTCACGCGCCAGATCACGCAGAAGCTCCAGAATATGGGCCTGCGTTGTTACATCAAGTCCGGTTGTCGGCTCATCGAGTAACAAGGCATCTGGTTCTCCGGCAAGGGCCATTGCGATCGCTACACGCTGTTGCTGCCCCCCCGACAATTCATGCGGATAACGGCTAACAAGCGCTGCCGGATCGGGTAACCTTACCTGCGTAAGCAATTCGACCACCCGATCAGAAAATTGAGCCGAAGCCATGTCACTGTGCAGGCGCAGCGCCTCGGTTAGCTGTTGGCCAATGCGCATCGTTGGAGTCAGTGATTGGCCAGAATTTTGAGGAATCAGGGCGAGGCGTCCACCGCGGATTTTCTGCAACTCGTCACGTTCCAGTGCCAACATATCGATTCCATCGAAATGGGCACTCCCCTGAAGCACTCTCAGTCCACGCTTGAAATACCCCATCGCCGCGAGTGCCAATGTGCTTTTTCCTGACCCGCTCTCGCCGACCAGACCGATGCTCTCACCCCGGCTTATCTCAAGGCTGACATTTCGCAAGACCTGAATTGTTTTGCCAGAGCGGCTGTCATAGCCCACGGACAGACTCTTCACGCTGATAAATGGATGCTTGCTCATGTTACATCGGGGCCTTCTGGGCGCGGTCGATACCAAGCGCTTTGGCCAACGCATCGGCGGTAAGATTAATGCCAATAATCAGTGATGAAAGGGCGATCACCGGCCCTATAACCCCCCAGGGCGCGAATGACATGAAGCCACGCGCATCTGAAATCATCAGTCCCCAATCAGGGGTTGGTGGAGACACGCCAAAACCAAGAAAAGAGAGCGATGAAAAGGCAAGCAGCATCCAAGACCAGCGCATGGCGCCTTCCACCATCAGCGTGTCCAGCACATTTGGTAGCAATTCACGCCAGATGATGCTGATCCGGCCATGGCCACGCGCCTTTGCCGCCCAGACAAAATCACGGGCAATGACATCATGCGTTGCGGCACGGGCAATCCGGATCACCGGAATGCCATAGAAAAACGCAAGGGTGGGTATCAATACCTCAACGCCAGTACCAAAGGTAACAATTAGCACCAGCATCTTCAAAATCCAGGGCAAGGAGAGAAATGCGTCGACCACACGCATCAGCACCTCATCGAGGCGCCCACCAACAAGCCCGAAAAGAATGCCGACAAAGCCCCCCCAGATCACCGCCAAAGGTGTGGCGACTCCTGTGACAAGCAAGGCTTCGCGTCCACCCATCAAGGTCCGTGAAAACACATCCCGGCCCAAATGATCAGCACCAAGCCAATGGACAGCGTCAGGCTGGCTCAACATCAGGGCCGAATTCTGCAGTTTATAATCAAAGGGTGCGATAAATGGGCTGACCAGCGCCAGGACGATGTGAAAAATCACAAGAAAGAGGCCGATCGCACCCGATGGACGCGACACCAAATCCTTGAAGACACCAATTGCCCGGCTTCCAGACGCCGTGCTGTCATGCGTGATCACGGCCATTATTTCCTCGTGTACATTGTGCGTAGCTTTGGATTCGCCAGCATGGTCAGGAGGTCAGCCGCCAGATTCACACAGACATATATACTGGCCACGATCAGTGCGATGGATTGCACCACGGGCAGATCACGATCAGAGATTGAGTCAATCATTAACCGGCCAAGTCCGGGATAGTTGAACACCACCTCGATTACCACGACGCCACCAAGAAGCCAGGCAATTGTCAGGGCGACAACATTGATTGCTGGCAACAGAGCGTTTGGCAAGGCGTGACGGAATACCATCGGCCAGTATGGCACCCCTTTCAGTGTCGCCATCTGCACATAATCGCTGGCCATAACCTCAATCACCGATGAACGCACCATCCGCATGATATGTGCGCACATCACCATTGAGAGAACAATTACCGGCAACAGGATTTCGGGAAAGAATTCGGCCGCCGGGGCGCTGGCTGACGTCAAAACAATGCCGGGCAGCCATCCAAGCCAAATGCTGAACACAAGGATCAACAATGTTGCCGAGACAAATTCGGGAATGGTCATGGCAAAAATTGCCAATGTCGAAGCGATCAGATCAGGCATCCGATCACGCCACAGACCTGTGATGACGCCAAGCAGCAAAGCCAGAGGTACACCTATGCTCATGGCACATAGCGCCAACAACAGTGAATTTTGCAACCTGTCACCAACGATGGTGCTGATTTTCGTTTTGCCGTCAACCGCAAGACCAAGTTCTCCGGTAACGGCGCCGCCCGCCCATTCGGAAAACCGGTCGAAGGCAGGGCGGTTCAAATCAAGATCCTTCTGGCACTGTGCCAGTAACTCGTCATCAGCCTGATATTCGCCAAGGAATTGCGTACAGGCGTCACCGGGCAAAATTTCAACGCCTGCAAAAATAATCAATGACACGAGACATACGGTCACTAGTCCAAGCAAAAGACGCCTGATCAGCATTAAAAGCATCTACCGGTTCCCTGATGTCTGGTGTTTCGTTTCTTGGTGTAGAAAGGCCAACAACACACCGAAGATATCGGCTTTGGTTGCTGGCCCTTTACCTGTTCAAAGACGTTAATTTGCCGCCTTATTTCACAGTCACTTTATGCCAACGGATCGTGTGGTTTTCGACCGCATCGATTCCGTCAACGCGTGAATTCATCACATAGAGCTTTGATACATGATACGGTATCAAGGTACCAGCTGTCTGATGCAGATGCTCTTGCGCCTGAACATAAAGTGCCTTGCGCTTGTCAAAGTTCAGCTCACGGCGGGCTTTGCCAAGAAGGGCATCAAAGTCAGCATCTTTGTAATATGACTCGTTCCACTTGGCTGTTGAAAGGTAGATTTCATGCAGTGCAGAGTCCGCAGGACGCTCATTCCAGCGTGTTGCTGAAACGGTCTTTTGCATCCATGTGTCACTCCAATAGCCATCTGATGGAACCTGTTTGATGGTTACACGGATACCAGCCTTGGCCGCCTGCTGTTGGTAGGCCTCGGCAAGGATTGGCCAGGTTGGCTCCAGCGTGGCAACGTAGACTTCGACATCAATGCCATCGGCAAAGCCTGCTTCAGCCAGCAGCTTTTTTGCGCCGGCAATGTCTTGTGGACATTTGATATCGGCCCGATACTGATCATCAGGCTTGACAGGCGTATCACAGGCCACTGTTGCAGCGCCGCCCATGATCAGCTTGACCAGTTCTTCGCGGTCAGCCGCCATGCGAACCGCCTGACGCACACGCACATCGGTAAATGGCTCGGCATCTGTGCGGAAGACAAGACCACGCCAGTTTCCTGTCGGCACTTCAATCATCTTGAATTTGTTGCTGCCAGCGAACATTGGCTTTTGCTGGTTGGTGACAGTGTTCTCAAAATCGATCTGTCCGCCGAGCAAAGCCTGCATACGCGCTTGGCCGTCACCAATGCCGATGACTTCCATCTTGGCAACACCCGGCGCACCTTCCCAGTAATCCATATTGGCTTCAAGCTTCGTCACACCAGCGGCATCAAATGAGACCAGCTTGAACGGGCCCGTGCCGATACCAGATGTGGCGATGCTGTCACCCGAGCCTTCCGGAATAATCCGCAAACGATAGTCCATCAATTGCAGTGGCATATCTGCAAATGGCGTGGACAGCGTGAACTTGACAGTCATGCTGTCGACAGCTTCCATTTTCTCGATCATCTTGATTGCCGAGCGTGCTGGAGATTTGTTTTCAGGGTTCAGGACGCGCTCGAAAGTGTAAATCACATCACCGGCATCAAAAGCACTGCCGTCGTGGAATTTTACACCTTCACGCAAATTCACTGTCCATTCTGTGGCGGCGTCATTCGAGCTCCAAGATTTTGCGAGATCCGGGCTCGGAGAGCCTTGCATATCAGGGCGAATCAACCGGCTCATCAGCTTTTCGGTGATTTGCATGACACGCCCGCGCGATGCAGGATCAAGACTGGATTTGTCGCCATATCCATATTCATGTGCCTGCCTGAAGGTGCCGCTCGGGGCGGCCATAGCGCTCGTCCCAACCAACACCAGCGTCATTGCTGACGCGATAAGCCATTTTTTCATCAAGAATTCCTCCTCATAACGTCCGCCTGGCAACACGCCTGTTGAGCGTGCTGTGGCTTTGGCTGTTGTTTTCCCGAGGCGCTTCAGACTTTTCAGTCCTGCGCTTTCCCCCTTTTGTAACATATCAGAGTATGAGTTTCCCTATTCCTGATAACAAATATAATTTGTGAATGTATTGATACAAAATTTGCATGAACTGATGTCTTATATTCATATTGCTTATCCCGAAAATTCTGCGCAAACTGTTCCACCTGTCAGCGGAAGGCCGGATGCTGATGTTTGTTGTCTTCCTTGACCAATCAGAAAAAATTCACTGAAAAAAGGTGAGGGTTTGACAAAGCCAGTGCAGATTTTCGCGGTTGGCGGCGGCGGTTTCACCCACCCTGAAGATGGTTGGCCGGAGGATTCTTTGCTCGAAGATCGCCTTCTTGATTTGGCCGGCCCGATAAGCAGGCTGCAGATCGGCTATATAGGCCATGCCAGCAATGACAATCCCACCCGCATTGATGCCTTTCACGCACGCTTTCGCGATTGTGCCGGAACGAGGGTTCTGTACCTTGATGCCGACCGGGATGGAGCGGATACCTTTTTGGCGGGCCTCGACATTCTTTTTGTGGGTGGGGGCACAACCACAGCGATGCTGGCGCATTGGCGCTACACCGGTATTGCAGGTGCGATCCTGGAGGCCGCAGGGCATGGCCTTATCCTTGGCGGTGTGAGCGCCGGTGCCATATGCTGGTTTTCCGAACTGCTTCTGGGCACAGCCGAGGATGGGTTCAACCTCCACGCCGGACTTGGTTTGCTCGCAGGCAGTGCTTGCCCCCATTTCACCAATGAGCCCGAACGACGACAGGCTTTTGAACGTCAAGTGGCAAACGGACATCTTGCAGCTGGCATTGCGATTGATGACGGGGTTGGTGTGCATATCTGTGACGGTGTTGTTACTGAGGTTGTCAGGGCGCGTGGCGCGGTGGCTAACGCCTATTCTGTCTCACGTCACAACAAGGGGGTTGCGATTCATCCTCTCGACCCCGGTTATCGTATGGGCATCTTTCGGTCGGATGCGGGGGCAAGATGAACGAAGATAATGGAACAAAAGGACGGAATGCAGGACGTAGTGGACGCCGCCGAAGGGCTGATACAACTGCATCACAAACCGCAGAGTCGCTCGCCGACAGGCGTATCATTGGCCGGGGCGGTAGCCATTCACCATTGGATGCTGCCGATGTTGCACTTATCCATGGCGCTGCGATAACGCTTTTGGCTGAAACCGGCCTCAGCGAGCCATCAAAAAGTGCCGTTGAGTTGGTTACTGCCGCGGGTGGTTATCTGGATGACCAGCATCGTTTGCGGTTCCCAGAAACATTGGCATCTGCAGCAATCGCCGGATTGCGCCGTGATATCAAACTATGGGGACGCGGTGGTAACACAGACCTTGATCTGGCGCCCGGCCATGTGTTTGTTGGCACCGGTGGCGCATCACCACTGGTCTATGATTCGGCGCTTGGAAAATATCGCGAATCTGGTTTGTCCGATCTGCATGATGCGGCGTGCCTTGTCGATCAGCTGAACCACATTCATTTTTTCAGCCGGCCGTTGGTGGCGCGGGACATGCCTGACATGCGTCATCTCGACGTGAACACGGCCTATGCCTGTCTTGCAGGTACACGCAAACATGCTTTCATCAGCGCAAGCACACCAGCAAGCGTACGTGATATTGCCCAAATATGTTACCAGCTTGCTGGATCAAAGGACGCTTTTTGCCAACGCCCATTCCTGTCAATCAACGTGAATCATGTGGTCCCACCAATGCGGTTTGACCCAGGCGCACTCGATGTGATGATGGAAGCGGTGCGTTGCGGTATACCGGTTATGGTCAACACCTTTGGTCAGCTTGGCGCGTCAAGTCCCGTTACAATTGCTGGCTGTGTCGCGCAAACAACCGCAGAAACGCTTGCCGGAATGGTGATCGCTTGGCTGGTTGATCCTGCTGCCAAAGCGGTTTTTGGTCCGCGCCCGATGATCACTGATCTGCGTACCGGCGCCATGGCGGGCGGCGGCGGAGAACAAGCCGCTTTAACGGCTGCGTCTATGCAGATGGCGCGGCATTATGGCCTTGCATCATCCACCATTGCGGGCGCTACTGACAGCAAGATTCCCGATGCACAAAGCGGGTATGAAAAATGTCTCACGGTGGCCCAAGCGGTATATGCCGGTGCCAATATTGTGACACAGGCATGTGGCGCACAGGCCGGTTTGATGGGAATCTCGTTGGAAGCCATGGTCATAGACAATGATATGCTTGGGGCCATTCTTCGCTCTACCGCGAAGGTTGATGTTTCGGCTGAAACTGTATCTGCGGCGGCGATTGGCAAGGTGGCTAAAGGTATCGGGCATTTTCTGGGAGAGGCAGAAACCTACGCCCGGATGCATTCGGATTTTCTTTACCCAGAGCTTGCTGACAGACGCACCATTGATGTTTGGCAAGCTTCCGGCAGCCGCGATATCCGCATGCTTGCTGCCGAGCGTGTCACAGATTTGTTATCATCACACCGTCCGTACTACATCGATCCGGAAAGCGACAGCATCCTTCGTGCGGCACTGCCGATCAAATTGACACTGCCTGCCTAGCTCTGGTCGGCATTGCGAATGATGGGATCGTCTTCCAGCGTGTTTATCAGGGCATCGGCAAGTTGGCGGGTTTCTCTGGTCATCGCCTCAAGACCACGGGTAATGATGCCGATATGATAGATTAGTTTCTGCCGCAACGGCCGAATAACCACGCCGCCGGACGCCGCCGACATTCTTGCCGAGAAAGGCTCAACAAGCGCCGGTACACCAGCCGCCCGCACCAGCGCGGCAGCGGCCAGAATATTGGCCACGCTGTAACGTGCTTTGTGCTGCAGCTGTGCTGCGAGTTCCTTGTCCATGCCCTGCATTTCCAGCGGATAGACGTTGCCAAACGTGACAAATTCATGTTTTCCGGCAATCTCTTCCAAATCCAACACATCTTCGGAGTCGCCGAGGATATGGTTTTCCGGGATCAGGGCTACATAATTGACCACTGTCTGATACAGGCTGTGAACACCTTCATAGGGCGGTGAACGCGACACGATGCCAAGGTCAAACTGATTAAGCCTTACCGATTCCACAATTGCCGGCGTGTTGTGAATAAATATGGTTGTGTGGATGCCGTCCTGCTGTTTGCGAAGTTCCCCCAGAACATTGGGCAACAACGAGGTTGAAAATGTCGGAATTACCCCCACCGAAACCTTGCCAACAGTGGTTTGGCGGATCGTTGCGGCGAGATCGTTAAGCCGCTCGATGTTGAGAAAGGCACTTTCCACAGCCTGATGAAAGCGGCGTGCCTCAACAGTTGCCACAATGCCGCGCCCACGGCGTATAAACAGCGTGAAGCCCAAATTTGTCTCCAACTCGTGAATCAAACGCGTCACACTCGGCTGTGAGACACGCAATTCCTTTGCTGCGCCGGTGATGGATCCAAGGCGCATAACGGTATCAAATGCCTTGAGCTGTTTGAAATTCATCCCGACCTCCAAAAACCAAATTATAACTTTATTCTATCAATTCATCCAATAATTATATTTGCATTATATTTTCTTGGTTTGTTACCGTTTATTTTTAATGAAAGAAGGGTCGATCGTTGGTCAGACAGCTTTACTCCGTCGAAGATGCACGGCGCCGCGCACGCAAACGCCTGCCTCGGATGATGTTTGATTTTATCGATGGCGCATCTGGCGACGAGTCCTTGTGCCGCCTGAACACAGATGCGTTTGACCATATCAGATTAATGCCACGGGTATTGATTGACGTCAGTGAACGGGATCTTTCCACAAGCATTCTCGGTCAGAAAACTGGCGTGCCTTTTGGTATTGCCCCGATGGGCATGTGTGCTCTTGCATGGCCGGGGGCTGATCGTGATATGGCCCGCGAGGCAGCGAAAAGGCACATGCCTTTATGCGTATCAACCGCGTCTTCGATGACGCTGGAGCAGATTAATGAAATCGCTGAGGGGCAGGCTTGGTTTCAGCTTTATGCGGATCAGTCGGGCGACTTTGTCGATGAAATCGTTGGTCGGGCGGCGGCGGCTGATTACAAGCTTCTGATCCTTACCGTTGATGTGCCCATACCTTCGGTAAGAATCCGAGATCTTCGCAACGGGTTTGCTTTTCCGTTGCGTTGGGGCCTGTCACAGCTCTGGGATTTTGCCACTCATCCGCATTGGTCGTTGGCAACTCTTGCCCACGCAATTGGCAATGGTATGCCACGCCCAATGAATTATGCCACATCGAGTGGCAATACCACCTTTGTTCGCAATGCCAGCCGCGAACGAGCTGACTGGTCATTTCTTGCCGAGTTGCGTGACCGGTGGCACGGCAAGCTGGTAGTCAAAGGTGTGCAATGTCCGGATGACGCCGTTCGAATAAAATCAATGGGCGCGGATGCTATTTATGTATCGAACCATGGTGGCAGACAGCTTAATGCCGCACCCGCAGCCATTGACTCGCTTGGCCAGATCAGACGGGCAGTTGGTACAGAAATGCCATTGATTTTCGATGGAGGTGTTCGCAACGGTGAGCATGTTGTCAAGGCGCTTGCCATGGGTGCAGATTTTGTCATGATTGGCCGCAGCGCAATGTATGGGCTTGGTGCAGGGGGAAGAACCGGGCTGTCCGACATTCTTGACATAACAAGCCGTGAAGTCAGCGCTGTCATGGGACTCCTTGGCCATCGCAATCCTGCCGGTATTAACGAAAACTGTCTCGTCAGCAGCCATGACGAGTTGCCTATTCACGCATTGCCAGAAAAGGCCGCCGAATGAGTCAAAAACCGAAAATGCGAGGCGGCGCCTTACTTGCACGTGCTTTGCAGGAAAAAGGGATAGAGCATGTCTTCACACTGTCCGGAGGATTTTGCAATCCGGCTCTTGAAGGCTTCATGGAATGCCAGATGAAAGTGATCAATTGTCCGCATGAACAAATTGCCGGACATTTTGCCGATGGTCACACACGCATCACTCGCAAGCCGGCTGTTTGCCTTGTCGGGCCAGAGGGTTTTGCCAACGCCGTGCCAGCAATGATGGAAGCGTGGGGAGAGCGCTCACCGGTAATTTTTGTGACCGGATCAAGCACTCTTAAAAGACAGGGGGCAGGCGGGTTCAAGGAAATTGACGATGTCGCCATTGCCAAACCACTGACCAAATATAGTGCGACCATCACCGATGGCGAACGGATCAATGAATTCGTTGATCGTGCCTATAAGATTGCGACCAACGGCTATCCCGGTGCGGTGCATCTCTCTCTACCGGTGGATCTGATGTTCTCGTCATTTCCCGAGGATGCAGGCCGTCAGGAACGCCCGTTTGATCTTGGCCCGCAAGCACCATCGCGTGCCTGGCCGGAGCCGTCTCGCCTGCAACAGGTGATGAACAAGTTGGCCGCAGCCAAAAGGCCGGTTTTGATCGGCGGGCATGGTGTCTGGTGGTCGGGTGCCGAGGGTTATCTGGAAGAGGCTGGTCGCCTGCTTGGCATTCCTGTATTCAATATCCCCTATCATCAAAAATTACTTGGCGAGGAATGTGAGGCCTATATGGGGCTTGCCGATATTCATCAATATCATCCCTCTGCTGATGCCTTTCATGAGTCTGACCTTGTTCTGATGGTGGGCGCCCGCTTGGATAACCAGATGAATTTTGGCAACCCGCCACTATTTCCTGAAACAACCGATGTGGTTTGCATCAACGGTTCCCACGAAGAAATTGATTTTAACCGGGCTGCTGATTTTACCCTGCTCAGTGATCCCGGTGCATTTTTGCAAATGTTGACTGCAGAGGCCAAAGCGCCAGACTTTAGAAGTGACCGAAGTTGGTATGATTTAAATCGCCAACGCCGGGCCGAATGGGTCGCAAAGATGCTTGCCGATCTTGAAAGAGAGGCAAGCGCCCCTGAATTCGGCGGGCGCATTCATCCATTGCAACTGGCACTTGATGTGCAGCAAGCGATGGGAGACGAGGATTGGCTGGTGATCGATGGTGGCAATACCCATTTCTGGTCGGAGATTGCCGTTAATCTTGCGGGATTTCAGGGCAAGAAACTTGGTGGCATTTTGCATCCGGGAACCTTCAGCCTTCTTGGTGTCGGCGTCTCTTTCGCGGTGTCTGCGAAAAATGTTCACCGCGACAAAAATGTGGTTCTGATTAGCGGTGACGGCGCGTTTCTGTCTGGTGGTCTGTCGATCGAGGCGGCGTTTCAGGAAAACCGTCCCATCACTGTTGTGATCGACAATAATGGTGGCCTTGATTGCATCTCACAACAGCAAGAGCGTCTGTTTGAAAGCGGCACCCATTATGCCACCGATTTTCGGGATATACCGTTTCATAGCATGTTTGAAGGACTTGGCGGCTATGGGGAATTGGTCACCCGGCGCGAGGATATCATCCCTGCGGTGCAACGTGCGATTGCCAGTGGCAAAACAGCATGTGTAAATGTCAAAGCCAAGGGGGTGATCAGCCCCATAGTATTGGCAACCACGTCAAAGCGTGACAAGGCATCAATCGAATAGGCTTGCTGAAGGAACCAGAGGATGGCGACACTCTCATCTCATTTTCTGAATGGCGTAGACGGCACACACGCTGCGCATGTTGGTGTGAAACTGGTCCATTTGAACGGCAATGGCGACCGGCAAATTGTGTTTGCAGCGCACAGTGATGATGGCGGGCGGTTCGCGCATGAGGTCGCGGCAATTGCCGGTGACTCATATGAAATGGTGATTGCCAGCGGTGCCTATTTTAAACAACAGCCACTGCCGCGTGACAAAGCGCAAATCCTCGAAGAAATTGTGATCCGGTTCAGCATGCCTGATCCCGGGGCGCGATACCATATTCCAGTAATTATGTCTCCCAACAGCTATTCTTGCTGGTGGTCAAGTTGACCACATCATTTTCATGGTAGATCAGATCAAATGAGCCAATCGGGTTTGAATATGTCGCGCCGGATTAGGCGCACTCCCTATACCGACCGTGTTGAGGCACATGGGGTGCGTGGTTTCAGCGTAGTCAATCACACGCTTTTGCCAAAGGCGTTTGCCGCCTCTGTCGAGGAGGATTACTGGCACCTGCGTGAGCATGTGCAAATCTGGGATGTGGCCTGCCAGCGCCAGGTCGAAGTCAAGGGACCTGATGCGGCAAGGCTGGTCCAGATGATGACACCGCGCGATCTTCGCAAAGCCCGGTTTGGTCAAGGACTCTATGTCCCGTTGATTGACGATAATGCAGGCATGCTCAACGATCCCGTTCTGCAAAAACGGGGCGATGATCATTTCTGGTTGTCGATCGCGGATTCGGACATTCTTTTATGGGCAAAGGGGTTGGCATATGGCATGCGCCTTGATGCTGAGATCAATGAACCGGATGTGTCCCCGTTGGCGATTCAGGGTCCAAAAGCTGTCGACTTGATGGCCGATTTGTTCGGCGAGAGAATTCGTGTTCTTCCATATTTCGGCTTTGCGATGTTTGACGTTCTTGGAACGCAACAATTAATCGCGCGCTCTGGCTACAGCAAACAGGGTGGATATGAAATATACTTGCAGGGTGGCCAACTTGGCAGCGATCTGTGGGACATGATATGGGACGCGGGCCAAGCCTATAACATCACGCCCGGCTGTCCGAATCTGATTGAGCGGATCGAGGGTGGCTTACTGTCTTATGGCAATGAATTCACCCGCGAGAACAACCCGCTTGAGTGCGGGTTTGCCCCGTTTTGTTATCTTGGTGATGACATTGATTATATCGGCAAGTCGGCTTTGCAGAAGATTGCCGCCAACGGACCCGCACAACGAATTTGTGGGATCCGTTTTTTTGGTGGCAAGGCACCGCCATGCGGCAAGCCTTTTCCGGTAACAACAACCGATGGCACACAGGTAGGGCAGATAACGTCAGGTATCTTTTCGCCGCGTCTTGATTGTAATGTCGGTCTGTCGATGATTCTCCGATCACATTGGGATGTCGGCACATCGCTTGTTGTGCATACTCCCGATGGAATGGCGCGTGATGCGATTGTCTCGGTGCTGCCTTTCGGGGATGATTGACTTTGTGGTCAAGACGCGCCACTGAAGGCTTGCGAATCATCTCCGGGAATTAACAGAGCGATGTCGGTATCCAAGCTCGATTATCAAGGAGAACGTAAGTCCGTCAAAGCAGATGAGGCAATCTCGGTTCTGGTTGATATTCTGCACAGCTATGGTTGCGCTCCTGAGCCATCATCTGTGATTGCTGAACATCTGGCTGACAGTGACCTGTGCGGCGTCGAATCGCACGGTGTGATGCGCATCCTTCAATATGCCCGACAATTCGAAGACGGCTATATGACCGCAAAGGGGGCGCCGTATATCAGCGATGAGGATGGTTCTTTCATCACTGTTGATGGGCGGTCCAGCCATGGCATTCCGGCGATGAAGCTGGCCTATGATGCCAGTTGCACCCTTGCTGCAAAAATTGGGATCAGCGCCACCTCAATTGTCAATGTCGGGCATACAGGGCGTCACGGCGCTTTTGCCGACAATGCCGCCGAGAAAGGCTTAGTGTCGATCCTGATTGGCGGGGGCAATCGCCAAATATGGCGGCAAGTGGCACCTCATGGTGGAATTGACGCCAAATTGCCAACCAATCCCTATTGCATTGGCTTCCCGGGCGATGACAATGGCCCATTCGTTATGGATTTTGCAACCTCACTAATTGCCGGAGGCTGGATCTATGCGGCGCAGGCTTCCGGCGCCAATCTTCCCCCGGGCTGCATTATTGACAAGCATGGCAATCCCTCGATCAGGCCTGAAGATTATTTTGAGGGTGGGGCGATTCTTCCTGCGGCAGGGCAGAAAGGTTATGCGTTGGCGCTTGCGGCAGAATTGATTGCCGAGGCGCTGCTCGGTCCGGTAAAAACCGAGGGAAACTGGCTGCTTCTGGTTATTGATGCCAAGAAGATGCGAACTGCTACAGGCTTGCAAGCGCGCGCTGGTGAAATCATGGCAGACATGCGAAATTGCCGCCCGGCACCGGGCTTTGATCGGGTCGATGTCCCCGGCCAGCGGGAACGCCGGATCAGGGCGGAGTCCAATGGAATTATTGCCATACCCGCGGCAACATGGCGGGCCATTCTGGCTTTGCGAGACCGATGCGTAACTTCAAATGGCTTGGACGATTAAACCGAAGTTTTATCCGCAAGTAGCCCCCAAAATTATCTGAGGTTTTTCAGGGGTGGTTACGCCATGGACCGTTTGACTTGGCCAAAAGCAAAATATGTCTCCAATTCGCCAAGGCTAGGAACGCGGGTGAGGTTG
>ERZ802830.2874-NODE-2874-length-15168-cov-5.88679_pt1 | contig 15168 bp, 11 predicted proteins | sample MGYA00345654_ERZ802830 | MGnify/ENA primary metagenome ERZ802830 (study PRJEB30503, sample SAMEA104212375) | marine metagenome | biome: Westerlies Biome; feature: [SRF] surface water layer (ENVO:00010504) within the epipelagic zone...; material: water... | reverse complement strand
GTTTTTCCAAACACCATAAATAGCTATAAAAAGTAGTGTTCCTATTAAAAAAAACCAATCGACTAAATGCATGATTTAAAATTTATCATCAATAAATAGAATAATATCCAATATAAAATATTAATAAAAGCCAGCATAATATAAATTTTAATTTTAATCATCCTGGTGTCCATAGTTAATTAGATTAATAAATAATCTATAAGCTCCGGAAACCCCTGCAGGCAATTGTCTAAAAAAACTTAGTCCAGTATATATAATTTTTCCATTACCATAGGACGCGCTAAGCAAGCCTCCTTTTGTAATTATCTGATCATAATCAGAAAATTCAATATGTGGTTCAAATTTATCACTCCATGAGCTTGGAAAATACAAACCTCGTTCTTGAACCCAGTTATTAAAATCATAATTTTCTATTTTATTAGGATAATTAAAAATTGGATGAGATTTATTTAAAATTTTAAATTTTGAGTTCTCATCTGTGACTCTATCTCTCGAAAGTTTAAGTTTATATGGTGCTATTTCATTTGTTTTTAAGCCTCTTGTAGTATTGTATTGAATAATTAATGTTCCACCATTTTTAACATATTCCCATAAAACTCTATTTTTAGATCTAAGTTCATCAATCACATTAAAGGATCTTATACCTAAAATTATTGTCTTAAGGTATTTTATATTTTCAAATTTAATTTGTGATGGTTCAATCTCAACTACATCAACCCCTATATTTTCTAATGTTTTAGGTATTTTATCCCCAGCTCCTTTAATATAACCAACTCTATAAACATTATTTTTTAAATCTATTCCATTGGCCTTTGCATAGCTTGGTTTAACTATGAATTGTTTTGTTATGTGAGGGTAATCAATTTCAATTAAACTATTAGAATAGGATTGATTTTCTATTTCAACAATTGGTTTAATAATTCCTGAGTTTTTATTCTTTGCTGAAACATTAAAAACATAAGTTTTTTGTTCGCCTTTTTTATCAAGATTTATTTTATGATTTTCAGGATCAACTTTCCATCCATCTGGGATTTTTAAAGTTAAATTACCCTCCATTTTCTCAGCATGTGCATTTACGGATACGAAAATTTGTTTTGGTTCAGAATTATAAAAAATATAAACTTGTTGATCTAAGTTTAATGTCATTTTTGGAACTTTAATAAATGGAATAATTACTTCACCATTTATGGGATCAGTAAATCTATAGAAAGGATATTTAATCAAATTAATTTGTGCTCCATTTATCTCAATATTAATATTTACAGATATTGAAGGTTGAGTTTCGGGTAAACCATTATTTTTATCATTTTTTACATTAAACATTCCCAAATCTCCCTCTGAAGTAAGCCAATAGGGAGTTGTTATTCCATCATTAGTATTAATTTTTACCTTTTTCTCAAGTAAATTATTATTTGATAATATCAAATTAATTGGAATATCTCTTTCATTAGTTTTGATATTCTTAATCAGAACGTCAACATGTGAAGGGTTAACAATTTTTAAATTAAAGGTTTCAGAATTATTTGGGGTTCCTAACATGCTTTTTGAGTTTAGTTGAATATTTAATCCCAGACATTCGATTATTATTTCCTTTAAATCATTAATTTTTTTGTTTTTCCAATAACTATCATCTAATTTTTCTATGTTATTATAAATATTTATTAATGCTGAAACATTTTTTTCAGGAGTTTTAAAATCAAAATTATCCAAAAGATTTTTTATTAGTTCGTCTATTTTTTTACCACCTTTAATTCTATTCCAACTTATATCTATACCTTCAAATGGATTATTTGAGTCAATATTATTCCCTTTTATTAGTTCAAGATATCCCCATTTAGGTCCCCCTGGATTAGCCGATCTTCCAAAACCCTGAGATTTATGTTGACTTCTGCTTTCCGCTGAAATCTCCTCATATGTCTTACCTCTTAAAGTATTATATTCACTGTAGTCAAACTTTATAAAATCTTTTTTATTTACTCTTGAAAAATTATCCTGGCTTCCATAAAAAAACCATGATACGTTTAAAAAGAGTCTCTTAGGTTTCCAAGTAGAAAGACTATTTAATTGGTCTCTGAATTCATTTTTATTAGCTGCTAAATCAAAGGCTTTATCGATTAAAATTGCTGAACTTGTATGATGTCCATGTGTTCTTCCAGATGTTCGATGATCAAATCTATTTATTATGATGTCAGGTTGAATAGTTCTTATGTGGCTTACAATCTCATCAAGAAGCTTTTTTTTATTCCATATTCTTAGGGTCTCCTCAGGATTTTTTGAATATCCAAAATCCTTTGCACTTGTGAATAATTGGTTGGCACCGTCTACTTTTCTTGCAGCTATAAGTTCTTGAGTCCTAATGACCCCTAATTCATCTTTTAATTCAGAACCTATTAAATTTTGCCCCCCATCACCTCTTGTTAGGGACAAATATGTAGTTTCAACATTATATTTATTTGAAAAATAGGATATTAAATTTGTATTTTCATCATCGGGATGAGCACCGACATGAAGAAGACTTCCTAAAACATTTAGTTTTTCTAGTTTAGAATATATTTCACTACTATTCTGAGATATTAACGACTGAAAAGTTAGAAGGAATATTAATAAATAATTAGAAAAATTAAACTTCATTATCATAAGCTAATATATTAAAATCATTTTAAATTAATGTTTTTCTATTTCATCAATTACTTCAGCAACTGGTAATCCAACTACGTTTGTGTAGCTTCCGTTAATATTACTAATTCCTAATATTCCAATCGATTCTTGAATACCATATGCTCCAGCTTTATCATAGGGATTTTGTTTATTTATATAATCTTCTATTAATGATTTATTTAACTTTTTAAAAGTAACTTCGGTAGTAACGTCAATACATTTAAAATTGTTAAATGTTAAAAAACCCACTGCAGTTATGACTTTATGTGTTTTACCTGATAATGAGTTTAGCATTTCCAATGCTTCAATTCTAGATTTAGGTTTTCCTAAATATTTATTTTGATGCCATACAATTGTATCAGCAGTAATTACGATTTGATTTTTTTTTATTATACTTTTAAATGGAGTAGCTTTTTTTTCTGCGATATATCTTGCAATCAAAGCTCCTTTTAGTTTTGTCGGATAATTTTCTTTTATTTCAAAAGCTTTAATGGTAAATGGAATATTAAATAACTCAAAAAATTCCTTTCTTCTAGGAGAATTAGATGCAAGTATAATCTCTTTTTTATAATTTTTTATCATATTAATTATTCAAAGACCCATTTACCTTGAACTTTGAGAACCTGCTCAATTATTTCCCTTACACAACCATATCCACCATTTTTATGTGATATATAATCTGAAATTGCTTTTACCTCTTGAACTGCATCTTGAGGACAAGAACTAACTCCAACTTTTTTCATAACTGGTATGTCAGGAATATCATCACCCATGTATAGTATTTCATCTGGATCTAAATCAAATTTTTTTATAAAATTATTAAAGGAATTTATTTTATTGTGTGATCCAAGATATACAGTATCAATACCAAGTGAAACTAGACGTTTTTTAACAGCCTCATTAGTCCCCCCAGTAATAATTGATATTTTATATCCATTATCTATTGCAAATTTCATTGCAAAACCATCTTTAGTATTCATTAGTCTTAACATTTCTCCATCAGAGTCAATTAATACTCTTCCATCAGTTAAAACACCATCCACATCAAAAATAAATGCATTTATTTTTCTGAGTTTAATTTTGTAGCTCTGTTTACTCATAATTTTTTTGAATTGATTTTGTAATAATTTCATATAATTTTTTATCATTTACATCTTTAATAAGATTTAAATGAAGCCCTAATGTATCTTTATCATTTCTCACCGCAGGTCCAGTTTGTAACTCATCAGGATTGTAATTTATTGCTTGATTAATTGTTTTTTTTAATATTGGTTCCATTAACGAAAAGGAAATATTATTTTCTAAACAAATCTTCTTTCCTTTAGAAATCATGTGATTCACAAAGTTGTTTATCCATACAGCTGATAGGTGAATATTTGCTCTTTGTTTTGAATTAAGACATTCATATTTACCCTCAAGACTTATTACTAATTTTTTTAATAATTCTAAATCATTTTTATTTTTAGCTTCGATGCAAAATGGAATATCATTAAAAGAAATATTTTTTCTCCTATTAATTGTTTGAATAGGGAACATAACACCTGCTCTTTTGAAATTGTTAAATACTTCAATTGATGTCGCACCTGAACAATGAATTACAAAATAATTTTTATTTAAATGCTTTAAAATATCACTTATAGAACTGTCAGATACAGCTAAAATAAATATATCTGCTTTCTTTAATTCTGATAATTTATTTATTGAGCTTTTATTTAATTTTTTACCATTCCAACTTCTACCATACCACTGATAAAGATTAAAACCATCAACTTTCTCTAGTGCAATGGAAAAATTATAACCCAAATTACCATTTCCAATAATTGTTGTGTTATACATATTTTCAAATTTACACAATGTTATTAAAATATATATTTAATAAGTTTTATGTATTGATAAATAATTATTTCCTATTAAATATTAAATCATTTTCAATAATCAACCAGTATATTTGTGTACAATTAAAGACTAAATGCAAAGAAGGTTTTTAAATTATTTATTTTCAAATAAATTGACTGCTGTTTTATTTATAGCTTTTCCGGTTGCAATGGCTATTGGTACATTTCTTGAAAGTTTTTATTCTACAACTGCTGCAAAAATATGGATATATAATGCAGGTTGGTTTGAATTAATTATGTTTTTATTAATGCTCAATTTTTTTGGTAATATTTTTAAATACAGATTATTAAAAAAAGATAAATGGGCAGTACTTCTGATTCATTTATCGTTAATATTAATTATTCTAGGTGCATTTATTACAAGGTACTTTGGGTACGAGGGAGTTGTGTCAATTAGAGAAGGTGATCAGACCAATAAAATTATCTCTGAAAAAACTTATTTAACAGTACTAGTTGATGGAGAAATAAATGGATCAATAAAAAGAAAGAAACTTGATAGCGAAGTTTTATTTTCAGAACATACTTCAAATTATTTTAAGTGGAATCAAGATTTTAATAATAAAAAATTCACAATTAACTATCTTGATTATATTGAAAATGCTGTTGAAGGTCTAATATTAGACCCAAACGGAGATCGTTATATAAAAGTTGTTGAAGCAAGCGATGGTAGCAGAAATGAGCACTATATCAAGGAGGGTGAGGTGTCAAACATTAAAAATATTCTATTTACACTCAACTATCCAATTGAAGGAGCTGTAAATATTCGCTCTGAGTTAGGTTTATATTATATTAATTCTCCATTCTCTGGTACTTATACAAGAATGTTGGATCAGTCTAGTGATGTATTTGAACAAAACGTTGAACAGGAGCTTAATCTTAGATCTCTATATTCAATTCCTAATTTCCAATTTGTAATTCCTGATCCTCCTTTGAGAGGTAATCTTGGAGTAATTAAATCCTCTGATGAACAAACAACTAAACAAGATGCGTTATTTTTATCAATTACATCAGAAGGAGAAACAAAAAAGATCAATTTAATAGGAGGAAAAGGTCTTGTCAATGATCCGGTAGGTATAAAAGTTGGCGGACTTGATTTTTATCTTTCATATGGTTCTAAGCTTATAGATCTACCTTTCTCGATTAAACTAAATGATTTTATTGCCAATAAATACCCAGGTACAGAAAAAAGTTTTTCCTCTTTTAAAAGTAAGGTATCTGTCATAGACCAATCAAAATCATTTGATTACGATATTTACATGAATAATATATTAGATTACAAGGGTTTTCGTTTTTTTCAAGCATCTTTTGACCCAGATGAAAAAGGAACAGTTTTGTCTGTAAATCATGATTTAATTGGAACAACAGTAACATACACTGGATATATTCTTTTATATCTTTCAATGTGTGGAATATTTTTTATTGGTCGAACAAGATTTAAAACCTTATCAAAGAGTTTATCTAAACTAAACCAAAAGACAATTACATTGATTTTCTTTTTCATGTTTTTTTATAATGGAAATTCCCAAATCAATAAACAAAATTTACTTACTCAAAAAATAGATTTTGATTCACTAATAAAGGTAACCGCTTTTCCAGACGAACAGGCTAATAAATTCGGAAGTCTTATTATACAGGATTTGGGAGGTAGAATGAAACCAGCAAACACTTTTTCATCAGAATTATTGAGAAAAGTAAGTAAAAGGGATCAGTTTAATGGTCTTTCTTCTGATCAAGTCTTATTATCTATCACAAACAATCCGTCTATATGGTATAATGTACCAATTATCTATTTAAAAAGAGGAAATGATAGTATTAGAACAATAGCAGGAATCAATGAAAATGATAAGTATGCTCCACTTGTATCTTTTTTTGATAGGCAGGGTAATTATAAAATAGCTAGTCAATTAGAAAATGCTTACAGAACTCAGACTCCAAATCAATTTCAAAAAGATTTTATAGAATTAGATAGAAGAATTAATCTCTTATACTCTGCGCTAGAAGGTAAAGTTTTAAGAATTTTCCCAATTCCCAATGACTCATTAAATAAATGGGTCTCTTTCCCCGAAATTGATGAGGTTAATTTTATTGGTAATGACTCATTATATGTTAAAAATGTTCTTCCATTATACTTCCAAGCATTGAGGCTTGGAAAAACAAATGGTGACTTTTCTCAATCAGATGAATTAATTGAGAGCTTAAAAGGTTTTCAAAGGAAATATGGATCCCAAGTTCTTCCAAGCACTTCAAAGATAAAAGCGGAGATATTTTATAATAAATACGATATTTTCAAAAAACTTTTCAGTTATTATTTGTATTCAAGTCTTCTTTTATTTACAGTATTAATTATTCAAATACTTAAAGAGAACAAATATCTCAATTTTATTAAAAATTTATTAATTGGAATTATTATTTTACTTTTTTCTCTTCATACTATTGGTTTGATTTCTCGTGGATTTATATCAGGTCACGCTCCATGGAGCGATGCATATGAATCTATGATTTATGTTGCATGGGCAACCTTATTTTTTGGATTGGTTTTTGGAAGAAAATCATCACTTACAATTTCAGCTACGACTTTTGTTTCTTCAATGACTCTCATGATTGCGCATTGGAATTGGATGGACCCCTCAATTGCTAACCTTCAGCCTGTTTTAAACAGTTATTGGTTAATGATTCATGTTGCAGTTATTGTAGCTAGCTATGGGCCTTTTTCCATAAGTATGATTCTTGGAATTATATCTTTATTTTTGATTATCATATTGAACAAAAACAACAGAACCAGAGTTAAAGTCAAAATTCAAGAGTTAACTATTGTAAATGAACTATCAATTACAATTGGTTTAATAATGTTAACCATAGGAGATTTTTTAGGTGGAATGTGGGCAAAGGAAAGCTGGGGAAGATATTGGGGTTGGGACCCAAAAGAAACTTGGGCCTTAATTTCAATTATGGTATATGCATTTGTAATTCACATGAGGCTAATCCCTGGTCTAAGAGGAAAGTGGTTGTTTAATTTAATGAGTATTATAGCTTATTCAAGTATATTAATGACATACTTTGGTGTGAATTTTTACCTCGTTGGTCTTCATTCATATGCAAGTGGAGATAAGATTATAACTCCTAATTTTGTTTATTACTCAATAGTATTTGTAATTGCTTTAGGGAGTATATCAAGATACTTCTACAAAAAAAATTATAACTAAAATTGATTATTTAAAATATAGAATAAATTCGTCTTCATCAATATTATTTTGAACTAATTCGATAGCCTTTTTTGATATTAAATCAATTTTATCAGATGAAAACCCAAGGGCAAGTGTGAATCTTTTTAGTAATTTGATCTCATCTTCATCTGCGATGTCATCTGCAACAACTATTCTAGCAAGATCATATAACCTTTCGAGTCTTCTTTGTTCATTTGAAGGAGGATTAATTGGATATGATTCTGGGTTTTTTATGATTTGGTCAACCTCAGATGGTTCAATTTCTAACAAAATCGCAAGTCTATTTATAAATTTTTTTTCTTTTTCAGTAATAACATTATCACTTAATGCAACTCTAACAATAGAAGCAAAATGATCACGATTCCGTGTTTTAAAATCACCAGAAAAAATTCCAGAATAAGACATATTATATTTTTTTCAAATATAAAAAACATGTTTTTACTTTAAACATGATTATTAATATTTATTGTTCGTTTAGTAATTTTTTTAATTTTATAAAAAAATCGAATGACTCTAAATATAACAAACGAAACAGGCAATTTAGAGTTTGTTATTGTTGGAATTGCTAATAATAACGGTGGAGTACCAGACATAAAAAATACTTACGATCCAAAATCACGATTTAATATTATTAATGGTACTTATCCAGAGGAGACTAAAATGGTGGGAGAACTGGATAACTTTGTATCTATATTAAATTCTTATAATGTTAGTGTTTATCGACCCAAACTAATTGAGAATTATAATCAAATATTTTCAAGAGATATTGGTTTTGTTATTGATAATAAATTTATAAAATCAAATATTTTACCTGCTAGATCTAAAGAGATAAATGCAATCGATTATTTATTAAAAAATATTCCCAGTGATTTAATAATCTCTTTTCCTGATGATGCACATATTGAGGGTGGTGACGTTATACTAAAAGATAATAAAATTTATGTTGGCGCATATATCAAAAGCGATTATAAGGATTATATTACTGCTAGAACTAATTTAAAAGGTATAGAAACATTACAGAAATATTTTCCAAGTAGGGAAGTAGTATTATTGGAATTAAATAAATCTAATTTTGATCCCCAAAAAAACATTTTACATCTTGATTGTTCCTTTCAGCCTGTTGGATCCAAGTACACAATAATTCATTCAGAGGGTTTTTCAAACAAAACACAATTAAATAACTTGATTAACGACTTTGGTATTGAAAATTGTTTTTTTATTAATTCAAAAGAAATGTCAGATATGATGTGTAACATTATTTCAATTAATAAAAATACAGTTATATCAGATTACAGGTTTGAACGTCTAAATAATTGGTTAATTTCTAAAGGCATCAAAGTAGAACCAATATCATTTGCAGAAATAGCTAAACAAGAAGGTTTATTTAGATGCTCAACTTTACCTCTAAAAAGATCATCATGAATGAATTAACTAACCATGTTTTAATGATCAGACCATATTTTTTTTATAAAAATGAGCAGACTAGTGTTAATAATTATTTTCAATATAATACAGGTTTGACTAATGAGCAGATTAATTATTTGGCTTTAAAGGAATTTGATGGATTTATAAAAAAATTAGTTGATTCGGGCATACGAGTTACTGTTGGCCAAGACAATAAAGATCCTGACACTCCAGATTCAATATTTCCAAATAATTGGCTTTCTTTTCATAAAAAAAATAAAGTAATTATATATCCAATGTATGCGAAAAACAGAAGAAAAGAAAGAACTGATTATGTTTTTAATATTCTTAAAAAAAATGGAATTGATGCTGAAATAATATATGATTTTACAAATTATGAAAATGATAATTTATTTCTCGAGGGAACTGGTAGTATGGTATTAGATAGAGTTTATAAAAAATGTTATGCTTGTTTATCTGAAAGAACTAGTAAGAAATTAGTTGTAGACTTTTGTAATAAAATGGATTATAAACCAATCTTGTTTAGAGCATATCATACTTTTTCTGGAAAAAGACTTAGTATATACCATACAAATGTAATGATGTCAATTGGAAATAAATTTGCTGCCATTGGATTGAATTCAGTTGATAACATTACTGAACGAGAAAATCTTATAAACGAATTAGCTAAAGAAAGAAAGGATATAATATTTCTTACTGAAACTCAAATAAAACATTTTGCGGGTAACATGTTGCTTTTAAAAAATTTAAAAGATGAGCCCATTCTTGTTATGAGTAGTTCTGCATACAATTCATTAACAAAAATTCAAATTAAAAAAATTGAAAATCATTCTGAAATTATACATTCTAGCTTAAATACTATAGAGTCAGTAGGAGGTGGGAGTGCCAGATGTATGTTAGCTGAAATTTTTTAATGAATTTATTTATTCATTTTTTAAAAAATTATAACAGTAATCATAGTGAATTCTATAAATACTATTAACACCTTTTCTCTTTGATTTAAAATACTTTATTAAGTAGTTTTTTTTATCGATTATTAATCCCTTTACTTCAGGAATTAGTTTTTCATTTTTAATCAATTCATTTATCTGTGCTATTAGATTTTTTTGAATCTCTCTTTCTAAGATATCAGGATTATTAACTTCTAAAGTTAAACTGTTGAAAACCATATTCAACAAATCAAATACTTTCAACCCATTTCCCTCTAATGTATTTTCAGTTGACAGCATTCTGTTAAGGGTTTTCACGCTAATTATTCTATTAAATACTGATTTTTGCAGGTTGCTAATTAATTTTAATGAACCTTCCTTCTTTATTTTTGAAATAAGGTTTTTTTCATATAGCCATTTAGGTGATCTCCAGAGATTTTGATTTAGAAACCTAATTGCATCTAGTTGTTTTTCCTTACTTACATTTATATATGGAATTGCTCCTTGTCCTTTATTCATTATTGTTTCATTTACTCCACCAATTATTGTGGCAACATGATAAATATATCTTCTGTAAACACTTACAAGTTCTTGGTAAAGCTCATTAAGGTCCTCATAGTCAGATCCTTTATCTGTAGTCCAACTTTCAAGATTTTTTGTTACAATTTTAAGGTTTTTTATTCCATAATAGCTTGCTTTGACAGGATCATTCCCAATATTTTCAGTTTGTGAATCTGGATCACTTCCGTACGAACCAAACATATATAATGGTTTAAGGTTTTTATTTCCAATCCACTTAGAAAGACTAGAATCTATTTCTATTTCATTTTTATTTGAAAAATATCTGTATCCCCATTCAATGGAATAATTATCATATGGTCCTAATTTTCTTATGAATCTAATATTTTTATCCCCTGGTTGTGCAACATAATTGTATCTTGCATAATCCATGATAGTAGCAGCTATACCCATTTTTTGAGTAAAATTAACAGACCTTAGTGAATCTACTGGATATGCTGAACTTGCTTTCATATTATGCGGAAGCCCCAGTGCATGACCAATTTCATGAGATATAACTCTTCTCATCATTTCACCAATTTCAGATTCAGGTGTATTAAGAGTTCTTGCCTTAGGATTTGCAGCACCAGTCTCCAATAAATACCTATTCCTGTAGGATCTTAAATGGTTATGGTACCAAATTATATCACTTTCTAAAATTTCTCCTGTCCTAGGATCAGAGACACTTGGACCAACAGCATTTCTTGTTTTTGAAGCAACATATCTTATAGTTGAAAAACGAATATCTTCTGGACTAAAATCAGGACTAACATCTTTTGAAGGCGGGTCCATAGCAATAATTGCATTTTTAAAACCTGCTTTTTCAAAAGAAATATTCCAATCTTCAACTCCTTTTTTGAAATAAGGCCTCCATTTTAGTGGAGTTGCTGGATCTAAATAATAAATAATTGGTTTTATTGGCTCTACTAGCTCACCCCTATTGTATGAATCTATATCTTTAGGTTCTAGCCGCCATCTTCTAATAATATTATATTCGTCTGATTTTAATTCATCTGATGAGTAATTTACTTTATTTATTGTAAACCACCCAATTCTTTTATCTTCATAACGAACCATCATTTTATTTTTTGGCAATAAAATAATTGACTGATTCACTTCAAAAGTTAGGGTTTGTGTAGTATTTGATCTAGGAAGATTTTTAGCACTGTAGGTTAGTGTATGTTTGATTTCTATATTTTTTTCAAAACTCTTAGCGCTGTTAATAAAACTCCTTTTTTTATCAACACTACCTATCTTAAATTTTTCTTTATTTCCTTTACTTATAAGATTAAATCCTGGAGAGTTATCCATAAAGTAATTACTTACATCAATGATAAAGTTATTAGGATTTGCGTTTATAATTTTAAAAACAGCAAGTATAGGCGGGAAATTATTTACAATTACACTTTTATTTATAGGATCTTTTTCATTTGCTTCATTTGTATAGGCTAGTTTCTTTAATAATATTTTTTTTCCACTTAATTCAAATGAAATAACATTTTCGGCAGTTTTAGAGCCAGCATTAATATATCCTGAATAGTTTGCTGGAAGTTTTGAAAATCTTGTGACCATCAACAGCTCTTTATTTAAGACTTCTTTTTTTATCTCTAGATATAACTTATTTTCATCTAAATAAGTGTTTATAAATCCTTCAGATTTATTCATTTTACTTGTAAGGCTATCAATTGGTAATTCCTTTTTTATTTGTTGACAGAATATTACTGAAGATGAAAGAAACAATATTTTAAATAAAAAATTTTTCATTGTTATAAAAGCTAATTTTTTGAGTAATATTCAAAGTTTTTAAGGTCAAAGCTTGATATTGAAGCCAAAAGATGATCAAATATGTCAGATACTATTGCCTCGTAGTTTACCCATACTTTATCTGTTATAAATGCATATATTTCAAGGGGTACTCCTGTAGGAGTTGGAGTTAGCTGTCTGCACATTATAGTCATATCCTTGTTTATTTTTGGATGCTGATTCAAATAGTTATTGATATAATGTCTAAACAAACCTAAGTTCGTAAAATTTCTTCCATTTATCAATTGACTTTTATTTGATGATTTCTTTTTATTAAAGTCATTTATCTCTTTTTCACGATTGTTGATAAAAGTCTTCAAAATTTCAATTTCTCTTAAGGAATTGATTTCATTTTCGCTCATAAATTTAATTGAATCAGCTTTTATTAGAATTGATCTTTTAATTCTTCTTCCGTCAGACTCACTCATTCCTCTCCAATTAGTAAAAGAATCTGAGATTAGCTTATAGGTAGGAACCGTTGTTATGGTTTTATCAAAATTTTGAATTTTAACTGATGAAAGACTAATTGAAATCACATCCCCATCAGCTCCTACATCATTCATAGTTACCCAGTCACCTAATCTTACAGTATCATTAATAGTAATTTGAATACTTGCAACAAAACCAAGAATTGTATCTTTAAAGATCAAGAGTATTACAGCTGAGAGTGCACCAAGTGTAGTCAAGAAAACCCCAACTTCTTTTCCAGTTAATAGTGACAACATAATAATACCACCAATAAACCAAATAAAAATCATGAATACTTGAATGTAGCTTTCTAGGGGCTTGTCTTTAAGTAATGGATATTTAATTAGTTGATCTTTAATCGACTTCAACACACCTCTAATGATAAGAATTGTGATTAAAGCTATTATAGCTTCCAGGAGATTTATTGAAAAAGAATGTATCTTAGGTAGTATTATCAGTATCTCATTAAATTGAAATATTAAAAAAAATAAAGGTGGCAAGTAACTAAGAAAAGAAGGTACTTTATGTCTTATTAAAGAATCATCAAAGTCAGAGCTTGTTTTTTTTGCTAATTGCCGAAATAAATTTTTTATAATTTTTGATGATATCCACGAGAGCAATATGGTAACTAAAAAAATTATGACAAATACACATAAATAACTCAAGATACTTGAAGTTGAAATATCAATACCTTGATTCTTGAAGAAATTGAAAAAAAATAAATACATGAATAAATTGTAGTTTTTTTATTTAAATGATTAGAGTTTTTGCTGTCTCTTTAATTTCCAAAAGTAATTCTTTTAGATGATTAATTTTAGTTAATGGGTTTATTAAAACAACTCTTAAATATCTGGTATTATTAATTTCGCAAGATGAAATATAAAAATAATTGTTGTTAATTATTTTGTATCTGAGTTTTAGTTGAAAATCATTGTCTTTTGAATATTTTATATATCTAAAACATAAAATATTACATTGAGGTTTGTAGGGAGTTTCGAAATCAGATTCTCGAGAAAGTAGATTATATAATTTTTTTGATAAATTAAACGACTCAGTTATAAAATTTTCCATTGATTTTTCGCCTTTAATTGCGAACGCCCAAAATAACTTTGTGCCTAATGCTGATTTTGTACACTCTATGGTGTATGGCATAGAGTCTATTCCTATAACTTCATCGTCATGAAAAACATAGGTTCCTTTTTGTTGAAATGTACCGGCTTGAAATTTAAAATCTTTGAAAAGAACTGCAGTGCACAACGAAGGAACTTGCATCATTTTGTGTGCATCCCATATTATTGAATCTGCTTTTTCAATACCTGCAACTAATTTTTTATATTTTTTACTTATTAAAGCTGAAGCTCCATGAGCACCGTCTACATGAAACCAAATATTATTTTTATTACAAAAATTTCCAAGTTTATCCAATGGGTCAAAAAGACCAGTTGATGTAGCACAAGCATTTGCAACTAAGCACATCACTTTTTTTTCCTTTAATATTTGTTCTTTGTACACTTTGTCCAATTCGGATAAGATCATCATTTCGTTTTTATCAACTGGAATTGGAACAAATGATTTTTGTCCAAGCCCCAGAATAGATAAAGATCTCAAAATTGAATAATGAACTGATTCAGCACCAATAACAACTAAATTTGATTCATTCCCATCAACCCAGCTCTCTGGAGAAATATTAGATCTAGCTGCAGATAAAGCAGTAAGGTTAGCTAAAGACCCACCATGAGTAAGAACTCCACTAGGTTTACCTGGTTGAAATTTAAAGTCATAGAAGTCTTTATTATTTTCCCATCCTATTTTATCTAACATCCAGTTAATCATAAAACCTTCACATGTGCTTCCAGCTGGTCCCATTTCATAAATTGAAGATGGATTGTTTATTGTACCGTGAATTAATTCTGGTATTCCACCTAAATCATTGGGAACTGAAACTTGGTGCCCCATATAATGAGGATGAGACAGATTATTAGTATTATTTAAATATTTTAAAACAAAATCATATATTTCAGATGATGATTCAAAACCATTTTTTAAATATTTTTTTAATTTCAATTCTTTAGCTACTATTTCTGGAGCTAATTGGTTTAGAGCATGTGTTTTTCTTTTTCTGCTTTTTTGAATATGATCTTCCAAAATTTTACCAACATTGGCAATTATTTTTTTAGTATTCATTCTTAAAAATAATTATTAAAATAT
>ERZ802830.2873-NODE-2873-length-15174-cov-84.157_pt1 | contig 15174 bp, 16 predicted proteins | sample MGYA00345654_ERZ802830 | MGnify/ENA primary metagenome ERZ802830 (study PRJEB30503, sample SAMEA104212375) | marine metagenome | biome: Westerlies Biome; feature: [SRF] surface water layer (ENVO:00010504) within the epipelagic zone...; material: water... | reverse complement strand
TAGCCGATCACCGGCTCGCAATCCACAACGTCTTCACCGTCCAGGGTTACGACGAGCCTCAGCACCCCATGCATGGAGGGGTGATGGGGGCCGAAGTTGACCACCATCGGCTCGGTGCGCGTTTCCAGCTGCGTCATGGTGAGCCGAGGTTCATTGCGTTATCGGGATCTTAGGAAGGACCGATGCCCGATCACTCGCTGTCTTCCGGTGTGGCGTTCAGCCACGTGCCCGTATTGGCTGAAACGCTGATGCGGATTTTGTCTGAGCAGCCCCCATCCCTTTGGCAGAACACAGCTGTGATTGACGCCACTCTTGGCGGTGGTGGGCATAGCAAACTCATCTTGGAACGCTGTCCTGGCTTGCGTTTGCTTGGCTTGGATCAGGACCCCACGGCCAGGGCTGCTGCTGCTTCAAGGCTGGAGCCCTTCCTTGAGCGCGTCCAGATCGTGCCGGTCAACTTTGCTGCGTTTGAACCACAGGAACAGGTGTCGCTGGTGCTGGCAGACCTTGGGGTGAGCAGTCCCCAATTAGATGTGGCCTCCAGAGGATTCAGCTTCCGGCTGGATGGTCCTTTGGACATGCGCATGAACCCAGCGGCTGGAGCTGAAACGGCAGCGGAGCTGATCGAGCGGCTGGATGTGAATGCCCTGGCTGACTTGATTTACGCCTTTGGCGAGGAACGCTTGTCTCGCAGGATTGCTCGACGGATCAAGGCGGATCTGGAGGCAGAAGGCGCCTATTCGGGCACGGCGGCGTTGGCCTATGCCGTGGCTGGTTGTTACCCCCCGAAAGCGCGACGGGGAAGGATTCATCCCGCCACGCGCACCTTTCAGGCATTGCGGATTGCTGTGAACGATGAACTGGAAGTGCTGGACCGATTGCTGCAGATTGCGCCCGGTTGGCTGAAGCCTGATGGTCTCCTCGCGATCATCAGTTTTCATTCGTTGGAGGACCGCCGGGTTAAAACCGCCTTTCTTCAGGACGAGCGGCTCGAACGGGTCACGCGCAAACCGTTGATGGCGTCAGAACAGGAGCAGGCAGACAATCCGCGCAGTCGCAGCGCAAAACTCAGAATTGCCAGGCGGAGGCCCGACACCGCTCGGCCTGAGGGATGAGCATCCCTTGGTCTTCAGATTGGTGGTGGTGGATGGCGCTGTTGGTGCAGCTGCTGGCGATTCCGGGCACGCTCTTTCCCCTGCTCCCAGGCTTGATTTGGCTTCCGGTGGGTGGATTGATTTGGATCGTTGCTGTCGGATGGCAACAGGCCTGGCCTGAGCTCGTTGTCGCTTTGGTGTTGTTTGGTCTGGGCCTTGTGGCCGACCTGTTGGCTTTGGGCCTTGCATCGGCGCGTCTCAAGGCCAGCCGTTGGTCTGCAGCAGGGGCGGGGGTGGGGCTGCTCTTGGCAGTGTTGGGCCTGCTTCCGGCCTTGCCTTTTGGAGGCCCACTGCTTGGGGCCTTGTTCGGCCCTTGGCTTGGTGCGCTGGCGGTGGAGACCTGGGTCACAAAAAAGCCACCCCGGAATTTGGGGTGGCTTCAGGCGCTGCGCCAGGGATCCGTGGTGGGATTGGCTGTTGTGGCCGGACTTCTGGTGAGTCGTCTGGCTCAATTGGCCTTGGCACTGCTCGGTGTGGCGGCTTTTATTGGACTCAGCTCTCGCTAAGAAAACCGGTTTGGTCTTCTGTGCCAAACAGTTGGCGATAGGCCGCTGTTGAGATGCAGATCACCAAGGGGCTAGCCACCAGAAGGCCCACTCCGTTGAGTAGAAGTCCAAGGCCCAGGATCACAACTTCCACGATCAGGAGCAAGAGCATCCACCCCCAGCTGGGATCCACGACGGCTCTGCCGCGCTGGATTTTTTGAAGAGGATGGCCCTCTCCCATGATCGCGATGAAGGGAAGGAACTTTTGGTTCACTCCCAAATACAGGAACACGATGCCAGCCACGAGGCCAGGAATCACGGCCAAGGCCTGATTGATCTGGAACAGGCCCGTGCCGATGGCAATGGCGATGAACAAAATGATCGCAAGAACAACGGCCAGCACTAGCTGGTTAATGAACAGGCGACCTGCGGCTTGGCCATCCCAGTGGGTGAGGTCTCCAAAGGAGGGCTTATGGCCACTAAGGGCCTTCCATGCTCCGCGAATCAGACCTGTAACCGCCCATAGGCTGATCACGGTGCTGCCAATCACGGAGACAATCATCAGCAGGACCGTGCCTGGATCGAAGCCTGACCCTGCAGAGGATCTGATGGTGGCTGCATGGCTCATCACCTGAAAGATCAGCCCTAACGCCCCCGATAGCAGGGTGAAAAGCACAAAGGGCAATGGGGCTTTGCAGAAGCCTGACCAGCCATCTTCAATTGCTTGCAGGACGTGGAGCCTGCTGCTCTCCGTGGTGTCGCTCATGGCCAGATGTTGATGAAAAGGCTTGGCCGGAAAGTAGCGAGCAGCACCATTTATTTCATGGTTTATGACGCAATTGGTGGATGACGTCGTTAATAGCCTGAATGGCTTGGTCGATCTCGTGCTCCGTGGTGCTTCGCCCCAGGCTGAGTCGTAGGGAGGCTTCCGCCTCTTGGCGGCTTCGACCTAAGGCCATCAGCACATGGGACGGTTCACCGCGACTGCAGGCCGATCCACTGCTACAGGCCACGCGGGATCGCAGTGCTCGATGCAGCTTGCTTCCGGAGATGCCTGGAATCGTGATGTTGAGATTGTGCGGCAGTCTCGCGATGGCATCTCCGTTGAGAAGCAGCGTTGGCTGCCTCTGCTTCAGGCCCTCCCAAAGTCGATTGCGCAAACGTTCGAGGCGCTGACTGCGGCTAGCGAGATCGCTTCGTGCCATCTCGGCCGCTTTGGCAAATCCGATGATGAGTGGCACCGGCAAGGTGCCAGGTCTCAACCCCCGTTCTTGCCCCCCTCCCCATTGCAGCGGCTCGACCGCTAAGTCCAGGTTGCAGATCAGGGCGCCGACCCCTTTGGGTCCATTCAGTTTGTGGGCGCTCAGGCTGAGAAAATCTGCGCCAAGACGTTGGCTGTCTAAGGGGATGTGGCCGAAGGCTTGAGCGGCATCGCTATGCAGCGTCACACCCTGATCTCTGCAGATGGCCGCGACTTCAGGGAGTGGCTGGATGACGCCGATTTCGTTATTGGCCAGCATCACACTCACCAATTGGGTGTCTTTGGTGATGGCGTCCTCAAGCTTTTTGGGGTCGAGGAGACCATCCGGCCCTGGCGAGAGCAGGGTGATGCGAAAGCCTTCGATCCGAAGCTGCTGAAGCGGATCGAGAACAGCGTGATGTTCGCTGACCATGCTGATCAAATGCCCTGGTTTTCCCCTCTCTCGGGCGATGGCTCGTGCATGACCGAGCAGGGCAATGTTGTTGGCCTCTGTGGCCCCGCTGGTGAAGATCAGCTGTTCGCTTGAGCAATTCAAGCAATCGCTTAATTGTTCTCGGGCCACTTGCACGGCGGCGGCGGCCGTCAGCCCTAGCCGATGCTGCCGGCTAGAAGGATTGCCCCACAGTTCACTCCACCAGGGCTCCATGGCCTTCACCACATCCTTGTGACATGGCGTTGTGGCTTGATGGTCGAGGCCAATCGGTGCCGATTGAGTCAAGACGGTGTCGGAACTTGGCAGCATGGTGTGAGTCTGTCCTCTTTTCAGATGCGTGCGGCTTATTGGATCACCAGCTTGAGTCTGCTCGCGATCAGTGTTGTGCAGCCTGGCTTGGCAGAAAAATCCTTTCGTCAGAAGGTTCTTGAACAGATGCGGGCGTCTCGGCCTGCCGATCTGGTCGTGCTCGAGACGCGTGAGCTGGGAGGCACCTCCACTCTTGGGATTTTTGCCATCCAGGTGGATTCGGCTGATCCTGATCTAAGGCATTACAAGCTTTGGAGGGAATCGCCTGAAAATCTGATCATCCCCACGGAATCGCTGAGTTGCAGTCGGACGGAGCCCATGCGTGTCACACGCGATCAGACCGCGATCTACCTAAACCGACTGAACCCTGGCGGTTTGATTACCTCGGCGAATCGGGAGCACCATCTGGTGTGGTGGGCTGCCTGTGAGCCAGATCATGCTGGTAGAGACCCCTCTGCCTTAACAGAGAAGGCCAAGGCGTTGGGTTTTTCCACCCTGCAGGTGGAATCCCAAGAAATTTTGCAGTTGCCAAGCCAATAGCGCCTCTAGATTTCACGGAGATATGTCAGGTCCATGACGGAGACCCCTAGCGAGGTTCTGAACCCACGGTTGCTGCTCGTCGATGACGAGCCTGGTTTGCGCACCGCCGTTCAGGCCTACCTAGAGGATGAAGGGTTTGATGTCACGACGGCCGAGGACGGGGAAGAAGGATTCAGCAAAGCCCAGCAAATGCTGCCCGATGTCGTCATCAGCGACGTGATGATGCCTCGCCTTGATGGCTATGGCTTGCTTCGCAAGCTCCGCGAAGACGAGCGTTTGGGAGGAACGCCAGTGATTTTTCTAACTGCCAAAGGAATGACGGCGGATCGCACTCAGGGCTATCTCGCAGGCGTGGATGACTACATCCCCAAGCCCTTTGACCCTGATGAACTCGTCGCGAGGGTCCGAAATGTTGCCCAGCGGCAGCAGCGGTTGTTGCAGGAGGCAGCACGGTTCGCTGATACCGACATGGGTCAGATGGCCAAGCAGATCACAGAGATCCGCTCGCTTCTCGCCCAGGCAGATGCCCTACCCAACCAGGATCCGGTCCAACACAATTTCACGCCAAGGGAGGCAAGTGTGTTGCAGCTTGTGGCTGAGGGCCTGATGAATAAGGAGATCGCGCGGCAGCTCGAGACCTCGATTCGCAATGTGGAGAAGTACGTGAGCCGGCTCTTCATCAAAACGGAAACCTCCAGCCGCACGGAGCTCGTGCGTTATGCCCTTCAACATCATCTTGTGACCTGATGGCTGAGCCGGCGGAATGGCGGCCGGCGGCGTTGAACAACGGCTGGACGTACTGCGATCGGGTTCGACAACGGGAACAGTCCACTCGATTGAGCAGTGTTCTGGCGCAGCGCCATCGCCATTCCTGTGCAGCGACTTGGCAGCAGCGCTTGGCCAGCGGGGAAATCACCCTGAATGGTTTGGCTTGTCCCGATGACGTCGAGGTGAAGGCTGGCGATTGGATTCGTTGGGCGCGTCCTCCCTGGGTGGAGGCTGCGGTTCCTGATCAATGGGAGGTCATTCACGATGACGGCGATGTGCTGGTCGTGAACAAGCCCTCAGGATTGCCGGTGATGCCAGGTGGCGGCTTCCTTGCACACACGCTGACGTCATTGTTGGAGCGGAGGAGCCGCTCTGAAGGAGAGGCCTTGGTGCCAAAGCCGATTCATCGCCTCGGACGGTTCACGTCTGGCCTTCAGGTTTGCGCCCGTCGGCCCGAAACCCGGGCAGCGTTGTCGAAGCAATTTCGACCTAACGGTGATTGCCGAAAAACGTACCTGGCCTTAACGGAGCGTATGGAGAGTCTTCAACAAGGTCAGACGCTTGTCATCCAAACCGATGTTGTGGAGAGGCAACATCCGTTGCTCGGTTGGATTTGGGGACCAGTCCCACCCACGCCTGAGCCAGTGCGTAAGCGCTTATCGGCTCACTCGTCAGTGCAACTGAGGGAGCGACGCGAGATGGGAGACCTTTTGGAAGTGCTGATCCATACAGGCCGCCCCCATCAGATCCGCATTCATCTCTCTCAACTTGGGTGTCCCTTACTCGGAGATCCCTTGTATCAAGCCGATCAGGGCCTTACGGCAACTGCAACGCCAGGTGATGGTGGGTATCAATTGCACGCTTGGCGCCTGGAGGGTTTGCGTTGGCCGTCAACGAAGCGGCTATCGCTCCATGCTCAGCCGCCCAAGCTGTTGGGAGTCCAAGACGGTGCTGGGCGTTGAAGCGACGATCAACCACTGAAGTGATTCGAGCTGAGTGCAATCCATTGCCTGAGATCAGCTCTTTTGGAATTCAACAAGGCGCGAGAAGTAAAAAGGTGCTTTGTTCAAGCTGCGACGAATCAGCTTGAATCCGCAGGATTCAGCGGCTTGCACAATTCCTGTTTCCTTCAGGGTGTAAGCGCGGGTGGTTTTGCTGGGGCCAGGGAACAGTTGTCCGATGCCCTTAAGCAATGCCAGCAAAGGGGTGTAAGGAGCGAAGCTCACGATCAGCCTCTGCTCGGTGAGGCTGCAGAGGTGGCGAACCATCTCCTCTGCTGCTGGTTGTGGGTAATGAATGAACACATCCAGGCAGCACACGGTGTGGAAGGAGCCGCTAAGGCTTTCGAGATCACTGGCGAAGAAATTGAGCTTGCTCATGTTCAAGCCTGCCTCTTCGGCGCGGCGCTGAGCCTCGTTCGCCATCGCCTCAGAAATGTCGCTGGCGTTGATGGAGCCAGCGCCCATCTCTGCTAAAGGCAAGCTGAGACTGCCGACTCCGCACCCCGCATCACAGAAGCTCACGTCGCTGAGCTCGCCACTTTCCTTGATCCAGCTCAACACCTCATCCACGGTCTTCTGGTGACCGATGCGAATGTTGCGCTGCACCTTGTTCACATCATCTGTTTCGCTGTAGATGCGATTCCAGCGTTCGAACCCTGTGGTTTCGAAGTACCCCTTCACCTCCTGCTTTTCAGCCTGCGTGTCGTCCAGCAGGGACTCGGGTGACATGGCATCAGACGGAAGGGTCGCGAAATCTTAGTCAGCGTGTTGCCAGCTGAGGGTTTTGGTCTCGCTATCCCAATGCCAGCGCAACAGCTCGTTCAGAGAGCGTCCAAGCATCTGGAACGTTGCTTGGGCACTGAGGACCTTCCTGGGTGCAACGGTTGCGGCATAAATGGCAGCACTTGGATGGGAACTCCAGCGGGCCAGCCGCTTCACTCCCTCAAGCAGCGGCAAGGTCACGCCTGCAAGGGTTCCATCCTCAAGCCGGCAGGTGCCATCGGCAACCAGAAGCGCACGCTCATCCCAGTGGTGAACACCGTCTTTTAATCCGTAGGGGGCGAGTGCGTCGCTCACGAGCACGAGTTGATCGCCTGCCAGTCGCTGCAAGAGCACCGCCATCGTGGGGTCCACGTGAACCCCATCAGCAATCAGGCCGAGTGCAATGTCATCCCGCAGGCAGGCGGCTCCGATCGGTCCGGGATTGCGGTGATGCAACCCCTGCATCGCATTGAAGCTGTGGGTCAGCATCGTTACGCCCCTTTCAAACGCTGCGTTGGCCGTGGTTGCATCCGCTGTGCTGTGACCAAGGGCCACGCGAATGCCCAGGCCACAAAGGTGGTCGATCAAGGCCGCGGCCCCATCGAGTTCTGGAGCGAGCGTGACTAGGGCAATCTCGTGCTCAAAGCCGCTGATGCGTGCCTTGAGTTCGGCCATGGTTGGACTGGCGAGGTGATGGCGCGGATGGGCTCCCCGTCTTGATTCGGCAAGAAAAGGGCCTTCTAAATGGGCACCAAGCAGCTGGCAGCGATAGGGCTGGTGAGCGTCACGGGCCTGCCTGAGCACAGCAAGGGCTCGGCGCAAGGGCTCAACGCCGCACGTCACAAGGGTGGGACTGATCGCTTCCACGCCATCGCGCCAGAGCTGATCGAGGAGTTGCAGGAGTTGTGGCAACGCAGTCTCTGTCAGTTCTGGGAATGGCAGTCCAAAGCCCCCATTGATCTGGAGGTCCACACCCATCGGGCTGAGCACATCTCCGCTCCAGCTTTCACCGGCCAGGGCAGACCCATCAGGCATGAGTCCCAGATCAACAATGCGGTCTTGCTGATCGATCTGAAGCCACCACTGCTGAGAGTGCCCGTCCTTGGTGGTGCTGTGGGGCAAACAGACGTGTGTGATCCGGCGCATGGGGAATGGTCCTTTGATGCCAGTGCGGGACGATGGCAGTCTCGCTGCAAGCTTGCTGTGTCCAAGCCATCGGAGCCCACAATCGTCGCCACTCCCCGTGTTGCAGTGATCATGGGGAGTGATTCTGATTTGCCGACCCTGAAGCCAGCGGTTTCGGCTCTTGAAGAATTAGGCGTCAAGGTTGAGGTGCGTGTGCTTTCGGCCCATCGCACTCCACTGGAAATGGTTGACTTTGCCCGCCATGCCAAACAGCTGGGATTCCGGGTGATCGTTGCGGGGGCCGGCGGTGCTGCGCACCTTCCAGGAATGGTGGCCTCACTCACCACACTTCCTGTGATCGGTGTTCCTGTGAAGAGTCGAGCTCTCTCGGGAGTGGACTCCCTGCATTCCATCGTTCAGATGCCTGGGGGAATCCCTGTGGCCACGGTTGCGATCGGAGGAGGTTTAAACGCTGGTTTGCTGGCCGCTCAGATTCTGGCAATCAGTGATTCGGCCCTCTCGGAACGACTGGAGGCGTATCGCCAGCAACTTCACGACATGGTGGTTGACAAGGATGCCCGCCTCAATGATCTCGGTACTGACGCGTATCTCGATTCCATGTCGAGTAGCTGATCACACAGCTTCGATCGTGGTCCGCTTCACAATTCATTCTCAACGGAACGTTTGATGTTCGGTCCTGCCTGGATGCGTTGGGGACTAGCTCTACCTCTTTTAACGCTCAACTTATTTGTGTTGCGTCAGTTGCTTGTGCCGCTAGCGCCCTTTCCGGGGTTGTTCTTGACGGCGGCTCTGATCGCCTTCCTCCTCAACATCCCCTCCCGCTGGCTTCGTGCCCGGGGTCTTCCAAGTTGGCTTGCGATCACCCTTGTTTTTTTGGCGGCTGTAGGAATCCTGGTGATCTCAGGCATGACGTTGGTGCCCCTTTTGATTGATCAACTCGCGCAATTGATCAATGCCTTGCCAGGTTGGCTTGAAGCATCCCAAGGGTTGATCGGCCGTCTCCAGGAATGGGCGATGGCCCGTGGTTTGCCAAGTGAATTCGGAGATCTGAGCAGCGATGTGCTGACGCGTGCCAGTCGCGTAGCCAGTCAATTCAGTCAACAGTTGCTCAGCATCCTTGGTGCGACCCTCGGCACCACCATCAACACCGTCATCGTCCTGGTGCTGGCGGTGTTCTTTCTGCTGGGAGGAGAGTCCATCACAGCAGGGTTGGTGCGTTGGTTGCCGCAAGAGTGGCGCCAGCTGGTTGTGACCACAATCACCCGCACCTTTCGGGGCTATTTCGCGGGTCAGGTCGTGCTCGCCTTGATTTTGAGCGCCGGTCAGATTGCGGTATTCACGTTGTTGAAGATCCCTTATGGCGTGTTGTTTGCCGTCTTGATTGGCTTAACCACGTTGATCCCCTACGCCAGTGCCTTCACCATCGTTGCGGTGAGTCTTTTGTTGGCTTTGCAAGATCCCGGAATGGGCCTAGCCATTCTGGTGGCAGCGATTGGCGTAGGTCAGATTGTGGATCAGGTGATCCAGCCACGCTTGATGGGGAGCATCGTTGGCTTGCAGCCGGCTTGGCTGCTGATTGCTCTCCCGCTTGGTGCGAGAGCGGGCGGTCTATTCGGTTTTGGAGAACTTCTGGGTCTGTTGCTAGCCGTGCCAGTGGCCAGTTGCATCAAAACCCTGATCGATGCCTGGGCTGATCGTCAGGGCTTTGATCTCCCTTCAAGAACGATCAGCTCTGCGCAGGAATGATTGTTTGGTCGACCAGATAACGGATGACCTGTTCAACGCAACTGTCCAGGCTGTTGTTGCCTGTGTTGACGTTGAGCTCAGGCTGTTCGGGTGCCTCATAGGGGCTGGAGATTCCAGTGAATTCTTTGATTTCTCCCGCACGCGCTTTGGCATAGAGCCCTTTGGTGTCGCGTTCTTCGCAAACGCTGAGATCGGCTGCGCAGTGGATCTCGATGAAGTCTCCCGCGTTTACAAGGGCCCTGGCTTTGTCGCGGTCAGCCCGGAAAGGGGACACAAACGCAGTCAGAACGATCACGCCTGCATCGAGGAACAGCTTGGCCACCTCGCCGATGCGACGGATGTTCTCTTCTCGATCGGCGTCGGAAAAGCCCAAGTCCTTGCAGAGGCCGTGGCGAACGTTGTCGCCGTCCAACACGTAAGTAGCAAGTCCGCGTTCAAATAAAGCAGCGTTCACGGCATTGGCCAAGGTGCTTTTGCCCGCCCCGCTTAAGCCTGTAAACCAGAGGATCGAACTGCGGTGCCCGCGTTGCTCAGCGCGAGTGTCGCGATCGACCGAGGCCTGGTGCCAAACGATGTTGGTGGCTTTTGGATTGTCGGCGGCGGCCATGAACGGAACGCGAATGATGGCATTGTCTCGTGGCGCAAACGACCATTGCACAATCTCCGCATCAAGCCGGCTGAGGTCTCAGCCTCCGGCTCTCTTGGGCTTGTATCCCTCTTTCTTGAGGTATTCGAGACTGAGCTCAACCTGATCACCCTGCAATTCGATCACGCCATCCTTTGCGGTGCCGCCGCTGCCAATCCGCGTTTTCAACTTTTTCAAGAGGGCTTTGAGGCCATCTGGATCCACCTCAAGACCTCGGATCACCGTGACGGTCTTGCCCCCTTTCCCTCCTCGCGTGGGCTGCACCCGAACGACCTGTTCATCCTTGGGTGTCGCCCCTGCTGAGGGTCCAGTGGGGCGTTGCAGACTGTCGGCACTGCTGAATTCCTGCCAGCCTCCCTTGCGCATGAGCCATTCGCATCCCTTCCCATCCTGCCCCTTCTCGCGATGAGTGAGACCGCTCCCGCTCCCCAATGGGCTGATTCCAGTCGGGGTCTAGGCCGTTGGATTGAACGGTTGATCGGCATTCGCCTCTTGCGTCGCCCGCTGTTTTTTCAAGCGCGACAGCTGATCATCCGAACGGCTGAGCGCAACGGGATTCCATGGCGAAAGCGACGCTCTGAATTGCGGGAGGCTGCCGCTCCTCTTCTGGCCCAGAGCCGTAGCGAGGGTCTGGTTCCTCCCGCCTATTACCAAGCGCGTTTCCATGCCTATGAGCAGGGCAACCTCTGCTGGCAGGCAGCAGCGGAGGCTGAGCAAGCCACCGATGCGATGGCCCTGCGCATTTGGCCTGAGGAAAAGCTGGCACCGCTGCAGGCTCAGACGCGACTCCGCAATGCGATTCATGCGCTGGTGGAACCACTCTTAAGCGATTCCATCCACGAAGTTTTGGATTTGGGTTGTTCCGTTGGAGTCAGCACCCAAGCGCTTGCCCGTTGGTTGAACGACCGAGCAGATCAACGTGGCCTGAAGAGGCCACGGCTGATCGGTTTAGATCTCTCACCAGAGATGCTGGCTGTGGCACGGGTTAGAGATGGCGACAGCTTGATCAGTGAGTGGCGCCATGCCGCCGCCGAGCACACCGCTTGGGCGAGCGAGACGTTCGATTTCATCAGTCTTCAGTTCGTTTGCCATGAGCTACCTCAAAACGCCACCCGTGAGGTCCTGAAGGAAGCCGCGCGTCTTCTTAAGCCTGGGGGCGTGCTGCTGATGGTGGATCAGGATCCAGCTTCATCGGTGTTGCAACGCCTGCCAGCCGCCGTTGCGACCCTCCTGAAGAGTACGGAGCCTTACATCGAGGACTATTTCGGTCTCGATATGAGCGCCACCCTTCTGCAGGCTGGGTTTCGAGATCTGCGCATTACGGCCTGTGATCCACGACATCGTGTGATCGCCTGTTTACGCTGACGCATCGCAAGACGCCGTTTCAGCGGCCTGCCAGACCTGTGACAAGCACTCTGCCAACTGCCAGCACACCCGATCCCGCCAGCCTGACGCCTTCGGTTCGTCCTGAAGCGCATGGCCGGTTTGGACGTTACGGGGGGCAGTACGTCCCCGAAACGCTGATGCCAGCGCTGGCGGAGCTTGAGCAAGCGGCGGCTGAAGCTTGGAAGGACTCAGCCTTCACCACTGAGCTCAACCGCCTGTTGAAATCGTATGTGGGGCGAGCCACCCCGCTCTACGAAGCTGAGCGTCTGACCGCTCATTACCGCCGTTCTGATGGTGGTCCACGCATCTGGTTGAAGCGTGAAGATCTCAATCACACGGGTGCGCACAAAATCAACAATGCCCTCGGTCAGGCTTTGTTGGCCTTGCGCATGGGCAAGAAGCGGATCATTGCTGAAACCGGTGCCGGTCAGCATGGTGTGGCTACAGCAACGGTCTGCGCTCGTTTCGGCCTGGAGTGCGTGGTTTACATGGGGGCTGAAGACATGCGTCGTCAGGCGCTGAATGTCTTCCGAATGCGCTTATTGGGAGCCACCGTTCAGCCGGTCACGGCAGGGACGGCCACCTTGAAAGATGCCACGAGCGAAGCCATCCGCGATTGGGTGACCAATGTGGAAAGCACCCATTACATCCTGGGATCCGTGGCTGGCCCCCATCCCTATCCCATGTTGGTGCGCGACTTTCATGCGGTGATCGGCAATGAAGCCCGTGAGCAATGCATGGAGTCCTTTGGGCGGCTCCCTGATGTGTTGTTGGCCTGTGTGGGTGGGGGTTCCAATGCAATGGGCCTCTTTCATCCGTTCGTGCAAGACACCTCTGTTCGCCTGATTGGCGTTGAGGCCGCTGGTGATGGAGTCGAAACCGGTCGTCATGCCGCAACGATTACTGAGGGCCGAGTGGGTGTATTGCACGGGGCGATGAGCTTGCTGCTTCAAGATCAGGACGGCCAGGTGCAGGAAGCGCATTCCATCAGCGCTGGTCTTGATTACCCCGGCGTGGGGCCAGAGCATAGTTATCTGCGCGAAATTGGCCGCGCTGAATATGGTGCCGTGACGGACGATGAGGCGATCTCAGCGTTACGGCTCGTGAGTGAGTTGGAGGGAATCATCCCAGCGTTGGAAACGGCCCATGCGTTTGCTTGGCTGGACATGTTGTGCCCAACGCTTCCTGATGGCAGCGAAATCGTGATTAATTGTTCTGGTCGTGGTGACAAAGATGTGAATACCGTGGCAGAAAAACTCGGAAGTCAGCTTTGAAGACTGTGCTTCAGCGCTTGTTGAAGTACCCCAGGAAACTGGGCATCAGCTTGAAGTTTTGGGACTTTCTGCTGATCTTGGTGATCGTTGTCTCAGGGATTTTTCTTGTTCAATTTCTTGGAAGAGAAAATCTCGATGTGATCAGTTCTCGAGAATTGCTTCGGCTCACGAGTACTCCTCATATACGCAATGAAGCTCCTGATGCCGCGGTTCGTGGTAGGCCGTTAAAAGGGGCCGAAATTTTGCGTGATTCGGAACTTCTCGAAGCGGCGAAATATAAGGTGTATGCAGGTATTTATGTGGCAAATAATTTTAGTCTGGATCTTGAGGTTCCTAGCTTTTCCAGCAAGGGGTATATCTGGATGCGTTGGGGAAAGCCTTTTCAGGACTATTTGGTAGCGCGTGATCTTGCTGTTTCGGAAGTCATTAGCCTCGAAAACGATATCAACCCAGAAACCTCTTTGATTACTCCTTTGCGAGATGTCCGTGAATTTGATGATGGTACTTTTGGGCAGGGAATGTTGTATACAGGAGATTTTTACATAGATAATTTAGATCTGCGGAGGTTCCCGTTTAATTCAGTGAGCCTTCCTGTTGTCCTGGAAGTTGATGATCCAATTGGTGATTTGACCTACCAAAGTCTTCGCCTGATTCCTGACTTAAGAGATAGTGGCATTGGTCAATATTCTGATCTTTTTGGCTGGCTAACTCGTGGCTGGTCTTTCGGGGAATTTCGGCATCATTTTGCCTCGGGCCTTGGGGTTAGCGCTGTGGATGAGGAATACAGTCAGCTTATTTTTGATGTCTCCTATCAACGCTCTTCTTGGTCTGCCTTTTGGACTTTGATTCAGCCCTTGGTCGTGGTAATGGCCTCTATCGTTTTGATTACTCGGGTGCTCACCGAGTTTCGCGTTGAGATCCCGATTGCGGTTCTGTTGACGTTGATCTTTTTGCAGGATGGCTATCGATCAGAGCTCCCAAATCTTCCCTACCTTTCTTTCCTGGATTCAGTATATGCAATTGCTTATCTCCTTTCGATTGTTAGTTTCGCGTTAGTTCTTTATCTTGAAAGTCTTAAAAGAAGGGCGAGCTTGGAGCAAAGCGGGCGCCGAGGCTTGATTCTGGAGCGTATTCGTTTATACGAGCAATCCTGGCCTGCTGTTTCTCTTCTCGTGATGGTGTTGTTATCAGCTGCCAGTTGGTTGTTGATTTAACAGTTTTGTTCAGGGTTCCCAGGGATCGCTTCCAAGGAAGACCAGGTCAATGTTGCGGTGTAGCCCTGGAGTGGTGCGCTTCAGTTCATTGATTAGGCGGCCTCGGGTGATCTCTGGAGCGATCGCTTCCATCGCCTTGACGAGCCATTGTGCTGCCATGAAGCCTTCAAGGCTGTAAAAATCGAAATCAACCTCAACCTCAATATCTTGTTGCTGCTGACGTAGGAGTCGTTGATAGCTTGCAACATCTGGGTGTCGTGCATCCCATGGGAAGGGCACAACTTGCGTCACTCCAACGCCAAAGGCTGCTGATTGCGGCAGATCCTGAAATAGTGCTTTTGTTCCCGTTGGAGAGATGGTCATTAATTGTGGACGGCTGTTATTTCGATGCAGGTTGTTCACCAATGAAGCCATCGTTTTGCTCAGCGAGATCACAATTAGGGCATCGGGCTTTGATTTGACAATCGTGTTGGCGGCTTGGGTTGTTTCAGTTGAGTTTCGTGGCAGAGGAGCTGTGCTGACAGCGCTGAGATCGTGCGTTTTCAAGGCCTCCACCGTGCTGGCAAGGACGTCTTTCCCGTAGGCGTCGTTCTGATACGCCACTGCAATTCTCACGAAGCCGTCGTGGGCGAGGTGATTAACGATCCGCTGGGCTTCCTCCGCATAACTTGCTCGGAAGTGCAAAACCCCGATCTGACCCTCTGCTCTGAGGGAACTAGCGCCTGTGAGAGGTGCAACGAGTGTGAGTCCTGCCTTTTTAGCGATCGGTAGGGCTGCCTTGCTCGTGGGGGTGCCAAAAAAGCCGAATAGGGCCAAAACTTCGGGTTTGGCCGCAAATAAGCGGGAGTTTCTCAGGGTATTTTCGGGCTCATAGCCATCATCAATTCGCCAGATTTTTACGGGTCGTCCGGCGATGCCACCGCGGTTATTTAAGTCCCGTAAAACGGTGTCGATTCCCAGGGCAAAGCGCTCTCCGATGTGTCCAGAGGGTCCTCTCAGGGGAAGCGATTGAGCCAGCAACCAAGGGCGGGGTTCTTCTTGGAGAAGTG
>ERZ802830.2872-NODE-2872-length-15176-cov-7.57271_pt1 | contig 15176 bp, 12 predicted proteins | sample MGYA00345654_ERZ802830 | MGnify/ENA primary metagenome ERZ802830 (study PRJEB30503, sample SAMEA104212375) | marine metagenome | biome: Westerlies Biome; feature: [SRF] surface water layer (ENVO:00010504) within the epipelagic zone...; material: water... | reverse complement strand
ATACTTGGTCCAATCACTGCAAATTCCCCCCCTCCTGAGGGAATAGCAAAATTGACAATTCCCCCTATAACAAATGAGAAAAAAGCATAGGTGTTCATTGTTGCTGTTTCAGAGATAAATAGTGCTAATTCTTCCCCTAATCCAGTATGAATCATTATGCCCATAATTCCAGCATAAAAGGGAAATTGAAACAAGATACTTGATACATTACTGCTAGTCTTTCTCATAGCAATTCCATATCTGATGGGTGTTTTGTGCAAAAAAAGTCCTAAGATTAAAAAAATAAAGATCATTATATTTAAATTAAGGTCAAACCCATTTAAATAGAAATGACGAATGATATAGCTTAACCCCATAAAAGAAATTATTAATACCAAAATAAAATTGTTGTTTAATTTATCTGAAATTGCGAAAAAGGGAAGGCGAAGTTTATCGGCTTCCTTTTTAATTGAAATTTCCTCTTGTATTTTTTTGTTTTCTAATAAGTCTTTTATCTCAGATCCATAATTTTTCTTAGGCCTTAAAATAAAAAGTAAAATTGGACCAAAAATAATGTAAACTAGCATCAATGATAAATTAAGAGGAGATGTAAGAGTTATTGTAGTGGGAATAATATTTTCTAATATTTCAGATTTTATTAAATAATTATTTTCGGTATTTAAAAGAAGAGGAATAGAGCTAGATAAACCTGTAACCCATGCACCATTAGCAAAATAAGTGCAGGCAATAAGATAAGGGTAGTGAACACCTTTAACTCTTAAAGCAAGCTCTCTTCCTAAAACAGCAGCAATTACAATCCACCCCCAACTAATAATTGATACAGATATTCCAAAAATACTGACAAGAAGATATACTTGGTTTGGAGTATTAATAATTTTTGTCAACTTATCAATTTGATTTTTCATAAATGGCGAAATAGCTATTGTATAGCCAGTGACTATTAAAAGAACCATTTGCATTCCAAATTCTAAAAGCATCCAAAAACCTTTATACCAGGAGTCAATTATTTGAATAAAGCTGGCATCTAAACTTAATTTAGAAATTATTGCAACCAAAAATGTAAGAATTATGGCAAAAACAAATGAGTCAGGCATATTTTTTTTGAATAGGTCAGTGAACCTTTCTCCAATTTTAGTTAGCATAAGAAAAAAAATTAAGCATCAGTTTTTTATTACAATTAATGTAGCTCTAACACCTGTAGCCAAATTCCATTTATTAGATGTAATTATATTATTATTATCATCAAAAACTCTAACTTCGGCAGTATTAGGCCCACTTTCACCTTGATTTAACGCAAGAAAATCAATTTTATTAAATCCGGAATTAAGTTTGAATTTCAATCCTTTAAAATTTTCTTCAAGTAAAACATTTGAAACAATGATATTATCATTTACTAAAATTTGAACTCTATCACCATCTGGGTATTCATGATCTCTAAAAATAATTTCAACAAATTCTCCATTGTTCCTGAAATCTCCTAAAAATTGGTTTTTATTGTAACTATTAGGGTTTTTTTTATTTTCTCCACTTTTTAGCCTTGAAAGATAATAATCCCCGGGATTAATGTAATCATCATCTAAGTCCATTTTAAATTCAGGTGAGTCATATTTAGTGCTTGGGTCAGTAATATCCAAAGGTTTAGATTTCAAGAAATCTTCACCTAATAATGAGGGGTTTTTATTAGGACTTAAAAATTTATTTTCATTTTTTTCAGTTGAAAAAAAATTTGGAGAGAATTCTATTTGTGAATGAGAAAAATTAATAAAACCCATATTGAATTGAAATAACAACATAAGGGTAAAGTGGATTATATTTTTAGAGTTTATTCTTTTTTCCATTATATGAATATATGCTAATCTAAGTACAAAAAATAATTGCAAAAAGACTAATATAATAACTTTTAAAAATCACTATATTGCTATAAATATAAATAAAATGCTTCTTTCTTTTCTTGATTGGTTTATTATAATATTTTTTTTAAGTCTTACTTTAGGGATTGGAGTTTATGTATCAAAAAAAGCTGGAAGAGATAGCTCTGAGTTTTTTTTATCAGGTAAGAATATGCCTTGGTGGTTACTTGGCGTATCTATGGTAGCAACAACTTTTTCGACTGATACTCCTAATTTAGTCACAGATATTGTTAGGACAAATGGAGTTTCAGGGAATTGGGTTTGGTGGGCTTTTCTTCTTACTGGACTTTTGACAGTATTTGTTTACGCCAAATTATGGAGAAAATCAAATGTTAATACTGATTTAGAATTTTATCAAATTAGGTACGGGGGTGCTTCAGCTAAATTTCTTAGAAAGTTTAGAGCTATTTACTTAGGAATTTTTTTTAATGTTATTACCATGTCTGCAGTAACTTTAGCTGCTATAAAGATTGGGGGTATAATGTTAAATCTAGAACCATGGGAAACAGTAATTGGAGCAGGATTAATTACTGTAATTTTTAGTGCTCTTGGAGGGTTTAAAGGCGTGATTTATACTGATTTTATTTTATTTTTTTTAGCTATGGTAGGTTCAATTGGTGCAGCGGTCTATTTAGTAAATCTTCCAGAAGTCGGGGGGATTAATGCACTAATTAATAATGAAAACATTTCAAGTAAGTTGTCAATTTTACCTGATATTTCAGATAAAAATGCATTAATAACTTTATTTATAATCCCTCTTGCTGTTCAGTGGTGGAGTTCCTGGTATCCTGGGGCTGAACCGGGAGGAGGTGGGTATATTGCTCAGAGAATGTTGGCTGCTAAGGACGAAAATCATGCAATTGGAGCCACTTTCTTTTTCAATATTATGCATTACGCTTTGAGACCATGGCCCTGGATTATAGTTGCATTAGCCTCATTAGTTGTTTTCCCTGATTTAGATAGTATTAGAGAAGCATTTCCAAACTTATCAGAAGATAAACTTGGTAATGACTTAGCTTATCCTGCAATGTTAACCATGCTTCCAAGTGGCCTTTTGGGATTAGTATTAGCTTCATTAATTGCTGCTTACATGAGTACTATTTCAACTCAATTAAACTGGGGATCGTCATATATTGTTTATGATTTTTATAAACAACAAATTAATCCTAATGCTTCTGAAAAGAAGTTAGTTGCAGTTGGTAGAATTTCTACAATTGTCTTAATGTTATTTAGTGCAGTTTTAGCCCTATTACTTCAAAACGCATTGCAACTTTTTAATCTTTTATTAGTGTTTGGTGCAGGAACTGGTTTAATTTTTATATTAAGGTGGTTTTGGTGGAGAATAAATGCATGGAGTGAAATCACAGCTATGTTTGCTTCAGGAATTGTTTCTCTTTCATTAAAATTAACCCCATTGGGAAATTTTTTATTTAATCCTGCAGACGGAGTTTTTGAAGATTATATGGAATATCCTCTTGTAGTCTTAGTTACAACTTTTATATGGTTATTTGCAACATTTGTTACAAAGCCAGAAAGTAATAATGTATTGAGGGATTTTTACAAAAAGATACAACCTGGAGGCCCTGGATGGAAAAGAGTTGTTGATCAAGCTGAGATGGATAATGTAAAAATTGTTTCCAATTCTGATCAGAATTGGTCCGTTCCATCTGGAATAAAAGCAATGCTTTTAGGGTGTATAATGATATATAGCATTATGTTCGCAACTGGGTATTGGATTTATTCAGAGTTCACTTATGCAATTCCAACTACATTTGTAGCTATTTTTTCTGGATATTTTTTATATAAAGCGTGGATGAAAATTAAAGGTTCAGTTTTGTGATTTAAAAAAAATTAACCTAAAATCATACCCACAAAACAAGCAGAAATTAATGAAACTATTGCTCCTCCTATTACAGCTCTTACACCATATATTGATAAAGTCTTTCTATGATTAGGTGCAAGAGATCCAATACCTGCAATTTGAATACCAATGGACTGAAAATTTGCAAATCCACACAACATAAATGTGGCCATAATTATTGATTTTTGGTAACTTAAATGTAATTCACTAGATATGTTTTTCAATTCACTTAATTGAATATATCCTAAAAATTCATTTGCAGCTATTTTAATCCCTAGGAGTTGCCCCATTAATGCTATGTCTTGTTGAGCAACTCCAATAATCCACATTAAAGGAGAAAAAATATAGCCTAATATGAATTCAAGAGATAAATTTTTATAAACTGTATTTTGCTCAACTAATTCATTTAATTGAGTAAAGTCACCAATGAAAAATAAAATTTTATTTAATAAAGCTAAAAGTGCAATAAATACAAGTAACATTGCACCAACATTAAAAGCCAATTTTAACCCTTGGACTGTTCCATTTGAAATGGCATCAAGTATATTACTATCTTTTTGGGCATCATCAATTTTAATGTTATTCTCAATTGAATTATTTTGGCTTGGTATAATTATTTTTGCAATTGCTACTGCTCCAGGAGCAGCCATAACTGATGCAGCTATTAAGTTAGTAGTTACTTTTAATTTCTCTGCAGGATCGTCTCCTCCTAAAAGACCAACATATCCTGCTAATACAGAACCTGCAACTGTTGCCATACCTCCGACCATTACCGTATAAATTTCTGAAGAATGCATTTTTTTCAAATGTTTTTTTATTAATAGAGGAGCTTCAGTCTGTCCCAAAAAAATATTTCCAGTAACAGATAAACTTTCTGTACCTGAAATTTTTACAATATTTTTTAACCCCCAAGCAAAAAAACCAACAGTTTTTTGAATAACTCCGTAATAATATAATATTGAGGTTAAAGCTGAAAAAAATATGATTACAGGTAAAACATTTAAAGCAAAAATGTATTCGTTGTTATCTTTATTTAAAAGTGAACCAAATAAAAAAGATGTCCCTTCAATTGTCGATTCTATAACAGTAATAAAGGTATTTGCAATTTTTTCAAAAATATTTTTAATTACAGGTACTTTTAAAATACTAATTCCAATTATAAGTTGAATAGATAATCCAATTATAACTGTTTTCCATGGGATATTTTTTTTGTCCAAGCTTATTAAAAAAGATAAAAAAACTAAAACAGATAAACCTAAAATACCTCTTAAAACTGAGACTAAGTTAATGCCTTCATGGGGTATTATTTCCATTTCTATTGATATTAGTTAATCTATCGAAACTATTTGATCTAATTTAATAAAATAGTATTAAGAATTTTTATTTATGCAACTTAAGTTTGTTAAATTAAACCAATTTTTAATCATGTCTAAATTATTTTCTTTTAAAAAAATAAAATTTTTTTTAATTTTTTTAATCACTTCATGTAGTAAAGGTGACGGTTCAATTTTAAATGATAGTCTAATTCAACTTGATCCAAACATTCAGCAGATTTCTCAGTCTGATTCTGAGGAGGAAGTTCTGGGATGTTCAGGTAAAATCCCTGATGCTAATTTTAGTGGGGATTTAAAAACATTAATTTGGTCTGATGAGTTTGATCAAGATGGGTCAATTTGTGACAAAAACTGGTATGCTGAGACAATACCTCCAAATAATGGAAGTTGGTGGAATAATGAATTTCAATATTATACTGACAGGTCTGATAACTTGTTGGTTGAAAATGGAACTTTGAAAATTACTGCCAAAAGAGAAAAGTATTTAAATAAAGATTTCACATCAGCAAGAATTGTCTCTAAAGGGTTATTTAGTTTTATGTATGGTAAAATTGAGGTTAGGGCAAAGCTTCCTAAAGGTGGAGGTACTTGGCCAGCAATATGGATGTTAGGAGATAATTTTGATCAAGTTGATTGGCCTCAATGTGGAGAAATTGATATAATGGAACACGATGGATTTAAAGAAGGAAGAATTCACACCACTGTACATCGAGCCAATGATAATGGAGATCCTGATTATTTTACTTCTGTAAAAAATGAAATAAAAAATGTAACCGAAGAATTTCATGTGTATTCTTTAGTTTGGAATAATCAAGTCTTAACTTTTTACATAGACGATATTGCCGTTTACAGTTATAATAACCAGTCAATTTTCCCATATAATCAAACTTTTTTTATAATATTAAATGTTGCAATGGGTGGTAATTTTGTAGGTAATAAAGTCGATGCGGACTTTGAATCTGGCACTATGGAGATTGATTACGTTAGAGTTTATAAATAGCTTATTAAGAAATAATTTTCAAAATCATTTCGCGAGTAGTAATAATCTTAATTTTGTGAACAGAATCAATATATTTCTTCTCATCTAAAATAAAATTTAAGTGATTTAAAAGATCATTAATTGAGTTTTTTTTTGTAATAGGTATCATAACAATTATTGTATATACAAATTATTTATTTTGATTTGTTTTTTTTTATTAATTCGGCTGTTTTTTTTAACAGTTCATTTTTTGCATTAATTTCTTTTATTAGATTTTTCACATACTTTTCATCATTTTCCTTTTTTCTCATTTTAATATTGTATTCATTAGTCATTGATTTGTAATCTCTATAGCTTTTGATTAATAAACCAATTACTAGAGATAAACCAACTATTAAAACTAATATCTCTTCAGTATCACTTAAAATATACATGCTTTATTTTCTTTCATATGTTAATTTGCTTCCAAATTTATAAAATGGATTATTAGAATCATAGATAACGTCTTCAAATTGTTGTTCTAAACTTTTTTGATCACTTGAAAAATATTAGAAAAATTTTTTTCATTTTAACAAAATAATTATATAATATTGCGGATTATTTTACACAAGAAATTAATAATTAATTTTCAATATAAGTGTTAAAAGTTAAGATATATTTTTTTTTAATTTTACTTTTCTCAAACTATTCTTTCAGTCAAATAATTGATACCACACAAATAAAAGTTTTAGATTTAAAGGAAGTTATTGTTAATTCATCTAAAATTCCTTCTAGATTAGCTGACATCCCTTTATCAGTTAATGTTTTAGATACTGCATTAAATGTATATTTTTTACAACAAAATTCTTTAAAGGAATACATAAACAGAATACCTGGAGTGTTTACCCTCAATGCTAATAATTTTGCTCAAGATTTAAGAATTTCCATTCGTGGCTTTGGAGCAAGATCAGCTTTTGGTATAAGAGGAATTAAACTAATAGTGGATGGTATACCTGAAACAACTCCTGATGGGCAAGGTCAATTAGACAACCTGAATCTTGGAATTATAGAAAGAGTTGAGGTGATTAGAGGACCTTCAGCTTCTTTGTATGGGAATGCATCTGGTGGGGTAATTAAGATCAATTCTATCTCAAATTTTGAAAATAATTTTGTGAATTTAAAATCAACTTATGGTTCATATGGTATGCAAAATTATCAAGGTAGTTTTGGATTAAAAAGATTAAACTCAGAAGCTCTAGTTCATTTGAACAAAATTTCAAGTAATGGATACAGGGATAGAAGCGGAATTGAACAAACAAATTTTTTATCACGCCTTAGATTAAATACAAAAAGTATAGGGGTTTTTTCAGGTTCATTATCTTATACTGACAGCCCATATGCCGGTGATCCTGGAGGATTGACAGATCAAGAAAGAAATAATAATAGGGCACAAGCTAGGGCAAGGAATATTGATTATGATACATATGAGTCAATTAATCATTTTAAATCATCATTACAATGGGAATTAAAAAATTCTGAAAAAATTAGTTGGAATGCTTCAACATTTTATTCAAAAAGAAATTTCTATGGAAAATTACCATTTGAGTTTGGAGGAATTGTGGATTTAGATAGAGATTTTTGGGGTGGAAATTTTAATTTTAAACTCAGTAGTATTAACGAAAAAGTTTCTAATACACTTCTTTTAGGTCTTGATTTGGGGTTTCAGAAAGATAGAAGAAAGAGGTTCAAAAACATCAAAGGAGTTCAAGGCGAAATAACATTAAATCAAATTGAATCATTTGAAAATAGAAGTTTTTATTTGATCGATCATTTAAAATATAAAAAGGCTTTAATTACTATTGGTTTAAGATGGGACAATAATACTTTAGCTACTGATAAAACGGATTACAGTATTGAACTATATAAATTGAATCCCAGTATTGGAATTAACATGAGTGTTTCTAAAAACAAAAATATTTGGGTTAGTTTTTCTTCAAGTTTTGAAACCCCAACCTTAAGTGAATTATCTTCAAATCCTTATGGTGATTCTGGTCTTAATCCTCAATTAATTGCACAAAAAGCCTTAAATTTTGAGTTTGGGTATAGATCAAAAATGAAAAATAAATATTTTGAAATGGTTGCTTTTTATATTCCTACTGATGATGAAATCACTCCCTATGAGATTGAGCAGTTCCCTGGAAGGACCTTCTACAGGAATGCTGGTAAAACATCAAGAAAAGGAATTGAAATAATTTTTAATCATAATATTTCAAAGAAGATAAATTTTGATAATTCTTACACATTTTCTGATTTTAAATTCAGAGAATTTACAAGTGGCAGCAATAATTTAAATGATAATTATCTTCCTGGAATCCCCAAAAATATATTTAATTCTAACATAAGTTATGAAACTGAAAATGGATTGATCTTTTTGACAGAATTAATATATAATGATAAAATTTACTCATCTAATAATAATGATATTTTTGAAAAACCTTATTGGCTTTCAAATTTTAAAATTTCAAAAAAAATAAATAATAAAAATTTATTTTGGGATATATACTTTGGGCTAAATAATATTTTTAACACCTATTATTCAGATAATATAAGATTGAACGCTTTTGGAGGCAGATTTTTTGAACCAGCGCCTTTGAGAAATTTTTATTTAGGACTAAATCTAAAAGTTAACAACTAAATCTGTATCATTATTAGAATAAAAATTCAACCAATTGGTAATTTCTTTTTTTACTTTATTTTTTGACACGCTAAAATTTTTAATGTCAACAAAAAACATTTTTTTTGGATTTTTTAATAATTTATAATAAGGTACTTGCGTCCCCTTAACTGAGTTAAAAATATTTGGAGTAATTAAACATAAAACAGGGGTTTTTATTGAAGCAACAAATTTTTCAATAAAAAAGTCAGGATTTGATTGATAGCTAAAAAGACTAGGCCTTAATAAAACTGCAGATGAAAATCTATTCTCAATTGATAGGATGTAACTCCCTATTTGTGCTCCCCAATTGCCTCCAAAAAAATTTACATTTGAATTTTCATTTTCAATAAAAATAAAATCCATAGCAATTCTGGTTTCATTAACCCATTTTATAATATTTTCAGGAGTAAAGTTAAAATCCATTGTCAAGTCTCCAATTAATCTTGAATCCTTTAAAAAAAGCCCATCATATTGTGGAACGAAGACATCGAAACCATTTTCAACAAGTTCCTTTATATGCCATTCCCAAATATTATTTAAATCTTTATTTGAAGAATAGATTAATTTATGAGGAGGAAAATAAATTACAGATTTTTTTGATTTTCCAGATAAATTAGATTTAAACTGAAAAATTTTCAAATAATTACCATCTTCTTTTTTAACTGTATGAGTCCTAATATATGAATTACCAAAAAAAGGTAAATGATCACTAGAACTGTAATTTTCAATTCCCTTTTTATGTTTATTAAAATTTTCAAATAATCTATTTCTTTCTGATAAGGTAATCTTTGAGTTATTTATGAAGTCTCTTGGCAATTTAAATTTATATTTTCTGTTAATATTTAAATTTTTATCAATATTTTTTACTAACCTAATACCATTAAAGATATTTCTGTCCCATTTTTCTAAAATATCTAATAAACTTCCTGACGGAAGTTTTCCATTATTCAAATCGTTTTTTTCATTTAGTCCACCCATTATTCCTTTATGATTTTCTTTACCAAAAGAGTTAGAAATCCACTCTTTGATATTATATTTTGCGTCATAAACACCATAAAAATTTACTGAATTTGTTTTAGCTCTATTTTTAATGGGATGTTCCTTAAATGTATTGGTTGGATCTTTTAGAACCCCATTGTCAGAGGCTAAAATCCATTGATCATATGATGGAAGATCTTTCTTCCTATATTTAGCATAGGCATAGGCTTCATACCAGTTAACGCCCCTTACTGGATAAAGTTCCATGTCGGTTGGATACTTACCATTAATCCATGAACTTGGAGACGGAATACCAGTCAAGTCATTAAACAATAATGAAATTTTTTCAAAAGGTATCTTTTTATTATCAACAATAATTTTTGAAGGCCAATACTCTTTTTTAAAATACCCGCTGTCTTTGACAAATTCATAAAACTCCTGATTAGAAACCTCATATGTATCAAAATAAAAAGAATTAATTTTTGAAAACTTCTTATTTGACTGAAAAAGTGGATTGTCTATATTTAAAAATTCACGGCTCTCAAACAAAATACCCTCATTCAAAATAGACTTTGAAGTTATATCATCAATATTTTTTTTGTATGAATTGAAGAAAAAAGATTCAGCTTGTTTTTCAGAAACCATAATTTGCACTGAGGAACTTATACTTTTTGGGAATAAAACTGCTGAGTCATTAACTTTTAAAAAAGGTGTCCATTTTTGATTATCATTAAATCTCCAAAAAATTTCAGATGAGGCCATTGAATTCTTTATTAAAATTGTATCCATTGAAAAAATCTCTGAATATGTATTTTTTGAATCAGCAATATTTTTATAATCATAATATTCTTTGAATGGATAAGAATCTTTTTGAGTTAAAAAAATGTATTGACTAGAGATTGGGTTAAAAAATAAATACAAAGAACTTGCAAATAGTAAAATTGAAATCAGGAGCACAAAACTTTTTTTTTCTTCAAAAAATATCCTAATAAATTCTTTTAATTCTAGATTTATTCTTGTTTTATTAAGTTTTACATTTGGTGGAAGACCAAACTCATCTTTATATGATTTTGAAAAATAAGAAAGAGACGAAAATCCAGAAGAAAATGCAATTTCAGAAATATTTTTTTTCCCAGAATTTAGTTCTTTTTGTGCTTTGTTGAGTCTGTAATAACGAATATAATTTGAAATGGTTCTGCCAGTTTTTTTCTTAATAGTTTTTCTAATTATTTCCTTTTCACAATCAATATTTTTTAATAAGCCGTCAGCAGAGAAGTTTGAATCGTAGTAATTTTTTTCAATAAGTGAATTGATTTTTTCAAACAATAATTTCATTTTTTAAAATATTAAGAATTTAAATTTTTGTAAGTAATTGATTATCAATTAAAAAAGAATTATAATTAGAATTGCTAATTTAGAAGGTATTTAAATAATAAAAAAATTACAAGGCTATAAATTTTTTATAAATCAGTATAAATAATTTTTAAAAGTTTATTTTTTTTTCTCTAAGCTTAAATACTATTTTTAATAAACTTTAATTGTTAATAAATGTACTTTTAAAGTATTAAAAATTCAGTTAAATAAATATTAAGATTTTATTAAGTAATAATTATTAAAAATAACATTTAAAGTGATGTCAAATTTTTTGTTTAAGCTAATAATCATTTCGTATTTCTTTGTAAGCTGTAATTCAAAGAGCAGGAACATGGGAGAAATATTCAATGAGGGTAAAGAAATTGATATTGCTCTTGAAATTAATGAAGCATATAATACTAATCAAGTTAAAGAAGTGGTTAAATATTATCAGACAAATGCCAGAATGTTTATTAATTCTACTAAACCAATTTCATATTCAGAATTTAAGAATGGAATTGAAAGACAACATTTTTTATGGGAAAATATTTCCAAGGATTCAAAATATAACTTAGAGACTTATGTATATAATGATAATTCGAAAGTGACAAGTTTTTGGTTTATTTGGAAGGGGACTGGTAAATTTTCAAAAAAAAAATATCAAACTCCAATGAATATAACCTTATTTTGGGAGGATGATAAAATAATAGAAGAACACGTCTATAATAATTTTAAAAGTTTAATTGCCGAGGAAATGGAAGCTTATGAAAAATTAAATAATTAAAAACTTATTTATATTTAAAATATAAAACAACACTTAATGTTAAAAAAATAACTCCAGAATATAAATAGGGGTAATCAATAAAACTAAGCAAATTGAACATTAAACCTACTACTGAGAAACAAATTACAGAAATCAATAAGAATAAAATCGCTAAATATTTCATTTAATACTCTCAGGCACTCTTATTGTTTCAACCATTTCATAAATTTCCTTAGGAGGCTTTGAAGTAAAATATGATACAATTATTGAAACAATGAAATTCACGCACATGGCTATTGTTCCAAATCCCTCAGGTGATATTCCAAACCACCATTCGCTTTTTTCTGGCATTTCACCAAGCCACCCTAATTTGTATTTCATCATATAAAACAGCATCAATGAAATTCCTGCTAGCATTCCGCTTATTGCTCCTTGCTTGTTAATTCTTTTAAAAAAAATACCTAATACAATAGCTGGGAACAATGATGCGGCAGCTAATCCAAAAGCTAGTGCAACAACAGCAGCAACAAAATCAGGAGGATTAATACCAAAATAACCGGCAATTAAAACGGCAAATGAAGCTGAAATACGAGCAGTCCATAGCTCACTTTTTTCAGATATTGATGGATTAATAATTTTTTTAACTAAATCATTAGAAACAGAGGTAGAAATCACTAACAGTAGTCCAGCAGCTGTTGATAATGCCGCAGCTAATCCACCAGCTGCAACTAGTGCTATAACCCATGCTGGAAGATCAGCAATTTCAGGATTAGCTAAAACCATAATATCATTATCAATTTCTAGTTCATTAATATTTTTACTTGCTTGATATTGAATTAATCCATCATTATTTTTGTCATTAAATTTAATCAAGCCTGTATTTTCCCAATTCTTAAACCAGCCAGGCATTTCACTATATGGTTTATTACTTACTGTTTCAATCAGATTAGTTTTTGCAAAAACAGCAATAGCTGGAGCAGTTGCATAAAGTAAGGCTATAAATAATAAAGCAAGACCTACAGACTTCCTTGCATCCCGCATTCTTTTAACAGTGAAAAACCTTACAATCACATGAGGAAGTCCAGCCGTTCCAACCATTAGAGCTAAAGTAATAGCAAGAACATCGGGAACAGTTTTTTCTCCACTAGTGTATGCGCTAAAACCTAAATCAGTAGATAAGTTATTAAGTTTTTCCAATAAATATTGCCCTGAACCATCATTAATTGTACTTCCCATTCCAAACTGAGGTATTGGATTTCCTGTCATTTGAAAAGAAATGAAAAAAGCAGGAACCATAAAAGCAAAAATTAAAACACAATATTGGGCTACTTGAGTGTAAGTTATTCCTTTCATCCCACCTAGAACGGCGTAAAATAAGACAATTGCCATTCCTATATAAACACCAGTATTGATGTCCACTTCAAGAAATCTCGAAAAAACTATACCTACTCCTCTCATTTGTCCAGCTACATATGTAAAGGAGACAATTAACGCACAAACCACTGCGACTAACCTTGCGCTTTGAGAATAATATCTGTCGCCTATAAAATCAGGAACTGTAAATTTTCCGAACTTCCTTAGGTAAGGGGCAAGAAGTAAGGCTAATAATACATACCCGCCTGTCCAGCCCATCAAATATACTGAGCCATCATAGCCGGAAAAGGCAATTATTCCAGCCATAGATATAAATGATGCCGCAGACATCCAGTCAGCAGCAGTTGCCATTCCATTTGCAAGAGGAGAAACACCGCCGCCTGCTACATAAAATTCTTTTGTTGAACCGGCTTTACTTTTAATGGCAATAAATATATACAGCGCAAAAGTCAATCCAACAATTATATAAGTCCATAATTGAACACTCATAATTATTTGGTGTTTATAGATTTATTAAATTCTTCATCAATTGTATCATCAAGTTTATTCATTAACCTTACATATATAAAAATTAAGATAACAAATATGTAAATTGAACCTTGTTGGGCAAACCAAAATCCAACTGGAAAACCATAAAAATAAAATTGATCAAGCCACTCTTTCCATAGAATTGAAGCTCCAAAGGAGGTGATGGCCCAAACAGAAAGGAGAATAAATAAGTATTGGAGGTTTTTTTTCCAGTAAAGTTTGGCTATTTTGGTTTTTTTAGAATTCATTTTAATTTTAGATTTTTAAAAGTATGTTTTTTATTTGATTTAAATAAATTTTTTAACCCTCATTAATGTTGACCCAATTTTTTAAGAAAATATTTTTTTTTGGTATTGTAATATTTTCTGTATTTACAAATATTTATGGCCAAAGAATCTCAGGAAGAAAATTTAAAAAAATAATAGAAAAAGAGGATTCTTTTAATGGATCAATTGTATCAGCGGCGTTTTTAGAGGTTAAAAAGAATAAAACTATAGTTGATTTTCAATCAAATAGGTATATGACCCCTGCTTCAAATATTAAACTATTAACTTTTTTAGCAACAATTTCAATATTTGATTCAATTCCCTCATTAGAATACATCAGAAAGAACAATAAGTTTTACTTTAGATCTACAGGCTATCCTTTGCTTGGTCATCCAAAATATGAAGACAAGGTTTTGGCTGAATTTTTAAAAAAACAACCCGATTCTTTAGTTTACGTTAAAAATAAAAAAAATATAAATACTCTAGGTCCAGGATGGGCTTGGGATGATCAGGGTTATTATTTTTCTTCCGAAAGATCTTTTTTCCCTTTTCACGGCAATGTGGTTAAGCTCTACAAGACAAAAAAAGATTTGTCATTAAAGTTTTTTCCAAAGTATTTTGGAAAAAATAAAAACTTAATTAAAAACATTAGTAATTGGAATGATATTACCAATATTAAAATTAAAGACACCTTATTTATTCCGTTTTCTACCAAAAAAGTTTCTAATCGAGTTCTTCTTAGTGAATATCTGGATAGAAAAGTTTTATCAGCAGATGATTTTCCCGAAATAAAAACCCAGTATAAGACATTTTATTCAGGTTTTGAAAAGCAATTATTCGAAGCTCTGCTTCATGATAGTGATAATTTAATTGCAGAGTCACTTTTATTGATGGTAAGCAACTACTTTAAAAATGATCTTGATAACAAAAAAACGATCAATGATTTTATCTTGGGTAATTTTCCTGGATTAAAAAACAAACCTATTTGGCATGATGGCTCAGGGCTTTCCAGGTATAATATGTTAACAACTAGTTCAATTATTCAAGTTTTAAAAAAAATTCACGACAAGATTGGAATAAAAAAAATCATGATATATTTTCCGGAAATTAAAGCTGACTCAAAAAGATTGTCTTT
>ERZ802830.2869-NODE-2869-length-15180-cov-6.6322_pt1 | contig 15180 bp, 14 predicted proteins | sample MGYA00345654_ERZ802830 | MGnify/ENA primary metagenome ERZ802830 (study PRJEB30503, sample SAMEA104212375) | marine metagenome | biome: Westerlies Biome; feature: [SRF] surface water layer (ENVO:00010504) within the epipelagic zone...; material: water... | reverse complement strand
ATTGCCACGTATCAAATGACCGGTGGGTTTGTTTACCCACCGCACCACTATAGTCCGCCGCTGCCACCGCCCCGCCAGATCCACACCCCTGAACCCGATGAACGGTATTCAAAGCAAGTTGGAATAATTCACGCTCCTCCGGAAAATGCCCCGTAAGATGGCACACCAATGCGGCATGCACGCCTACCGTGACAGCCGACGACGATCCAAATCCAAGATGCGCATCAAATTCAGCCTGGATCGCAATTCGAATACCCGTCTTTATAGCCGCCCGCACCGACTCACCCGCCGCTAGAACAAACCGAAACTGATCATCTTCGCTCAACTCATGCAACGGCGCGGAATATGAACCCAAGGCCGATTCAATTTCTATGACCGCCTCCGGTAGAGGCGTCAACGTGATCTGCATACGCCGATTAATTGCACACACCACACTTCGAAATCCATGGAGAACAGCATGCTCTCCCAAAAGCATTAAACTTCCTGGAGCAGATACCGTAATTGAGCCCATACTTATACCAACCGCGTACCCAACGGATCCCCTCGCAACGGCGAAACCGTATAGCCATATTTCTCGCACAACGCCGTGGGCGTCTCATCAGCCAACACGATCAAAACACCTGCTGCTTCACCTTCTACCGCTCCGGCTCCACAAATTTTGGCAGCGCCCCCCCGGGCTTCAACTTCACGGATGAATTGACTCACTCGCCCTGGAACCACCCCAATCTGATCCAATAGCCGATGATTCGCACGAATACTCTCATACAATTTAGATTGCTCATTCGTTTCCAGATGCGTTCGGACCTCTTCCGTTACAGACACAAACTCACTCCAAATAGAACTGGAACCAAATTGTTTTCGAACCGTCTCAACACAAACCCCCGTCGAACTTTCAGGAATTCCCGTCTCCACCAAAAACATTTTAACCGATGGCATTGGGATTTTCTGACCCTGACCCTCTTTGAAATACGTACATCCACCATGCAGTGCCATATACGAATCAATTCCGCTCGGATACCCATGCTGCAACCGCTCCACTTCCAAGCTATACTCATAATACCAGTCCGGCTTAAAATCGACCCGCAGATAATGCCCAAGTGCTCGGATCTCACTCAACACCGTTGCCGCCGAGGATCCCATGCCACACCCCACCGGAATCGTCGAACGCAATTTCATCACCAATCCCGAGTCTAACGTACGATGCAATCCATCTAAGGCATGAATAAACGCAAATCGAAACAGATCAGCCGGGGCACTCAACACATACCGAATGCCAAGCTCTCCCTGCTGGAACTGACTGTATTTTCGCTCGATACGTTTCTTTAAATCGCGCAGAGCCAACAACGTAAACGAACTCGCAGCGGCATGTTCCAGATCAAATGAAATCTCATCAGACACCTGCGGTTTCAGCTGAAAAACCGCATTCCGATCAACGGCCATGCCCACCGCAGGTGCTCCATACACGACCGCATGCTCACCACTTATAATTATTTTACCCGGCGCTACCGCTTTCATCGCTCTCCACCAATGATTCATACTCGCGCTTATGTCCATTTATCCCTTTTAAGCGATACGGACCCGTACGGTACTCTGGAAATGTATAGACTCCCCCGTCCGTCGGCACGCGATAATTAAAAATATCTTCATACTGTTGATAACTCAGTTCCGTTCGATCCCGCAACATCTCTTGATGAAGAGCCCCCTGCAACATCGTTTGATACCCCGGCTGAACAATCCCTGAGAAAAATTCACCCACACATCCCGAACCATAACTAAACAAACCAATCCGCTTACCCGTTAAATCCCGACCCGACTGCTCCAATAAAGAAGCTAAACCCACATACATCGAAGCCGTATAACAATTTCCCATTCGACGACTGTATTTTAAACTATCATCCAACGCAGCCGCCATCTCTGACGCGCTCAACGCTGCCCCAGCCGACCGACATAACTTCCGATGCGCTTTCTCAGCCATTTTCGTGAAGGGAATATGATAACAAAAAGAATCAATGTCCGAAAGCGAACGACCACTCAGCGCCTCATACTGCTTCCAACAAGCCTCCAACGCCCGGATATAAACTAACGTCGAATACTTTCCATCTACCAACGCTTCCGACCGATAATTTGGACGCCAAAAATCCATCACATCTTCCGTATAAAACCCGGCCTCTTCTTCCAAACACAACAGCCGGGGGTTTGCAGCAATCACCAACGCTGCTGCTCCACATCCCTGCGTCGCTTCTCCCGGACTATTAAGCTCATATCGTGCAATATCAGCCGCAATAACCAATGCCTTCTTTCCCGGATGTCGTGCCACATACTGCACCGCCAACTGCACGGCCGCCGTTCCACTATAACACGCTTGCTTCAACTCCACGGTTCGGCAGCGCTCCGACAAGCCCAACAATCGATGCACGAATACACCTGCCGCCTTCGACTGATCAATCCCACTCTCCGTCGCAAATAAAAGCAATTCAACATCGTCTAAATCACCCCCAGCAGCCAATCCCTGCGCTGCATTCGCCCCCAACGTAACCACATCCTCATCCGGTGCTGGCACTGCCATCTGCTCTTGCCCGATTCCACGATAAAATTTATCCACATCCACACCGCGTTCAACGGCTAACGTTTTTAAATCCACATAATAATGCGAACTGTAAAGATGCAACTGATCAATCCCGATCTTCATCGCGAATCAACGCCTCCCGACCGATCAACGCCTCCGTGCTCTCCACACCCAATAAAAATAGTGCCGTAACATACTCGCGCTTCAATCGCTGAATCACCGCTCGCACCGCCTCCACCGACTCCAGTCCTGGCTGCAAAAACGGACGCGCTAATCCACACAAAGACGCACCCAAAATGACACACTTCGCCATATCGAGCCCATTTCGGATACCCCCAGAAGCAATCACATCAAAATCCGATCGAAACGGCTTCATCATTCTCAACGCAACCGGCGTCGGAATGCCCCAATCTCCAAAAAGCTCTCCGATAGATGCATCCGAACTACGCTTACTTTCAACCAAACTCCATGAAGTACCACCCGCACCCGCCACATCGACATACCGAACGCCCGCTTTTTTCAACAAGAGCGCATCGCCCTCAGAAATTCCACAACCCACTTCTTTCACAATAACCGGTTGATCAAGCTCCTTCACCAAATCCGCAATTCGATCACTCAAACCAACAAACCGCGTATCTCCTTCCGGCTGTACGGCTTCTTGAAGCGGATTTAAATGCAAAAATAATCCATCGGCACCCAATACGCCCATCATGGAACGACACTCCGCCGCACCCACACCATAATTCAACTGAACGGCACCAATATTCCCTAACAACAGCGCGGTCGGAGCACACTCCCGAAGTGCAAAACTCTCTTCCGCCGACGCCTCATTCAACATAATCCGTTGTGAACCAACCGCCAGAGCAACCCCTTCAGCTTCCGCCGCTAGCGCAAGCGTCCGGTTTAATTGAATCAGCTCCACATCCGACCCCCCCGTCATCGAAGATATCAACAGGGGGAATGAGAGCTTTTTGCCCATCCATGTTATGGAAGGATCAATCTCCGCTAAATTCTGTTCCGGCAAGGCGCGGTGCGTCAGATGAATACGATCAAAATAGCCACGCTCACGATCTAATTCCTCGTGTGTCGCAACCAAATTAACGTGGTCGATTTTTCGCTGATTAATTCCACTCATATGAAGGGCTGATATCCTCACGGTTTAACCACTAAATGCAATCCCAAAAAAAAAGAGTCATTTAGCGTACATACACGCCCTATATCTCCACAACTAGATCGGTCTGAGCTTAACGAAATTACAGGCAACCACCGCAAACATAAATCCTGAAAGGGCTCACAGAACAACGCATCTATCAAACGAAGCCAAGACGCATCTCCTCAATTCACAAAAACCGCTGTCTTCTCTTTCTTTGCAGGAAAACTCATGTACTGAGCTATCTCAACCGTAAGCGATTCCATTTCAGCGGTTTTCTGCTTAAAAAAGCGTTCTATTAAGCCCAAATAACGACCAAAAAATCGACTTAGCCCATTCCGAGGATACGCATACACGGTCGCTTGATAGAGGCTCTGATTTAACCCTCGCTCCAATTGCACGTGAATAACCGCCTCATACGCACCAAAAAACCGTTTTCCCTCCGTATAGAGAACCAAATCAAATTGATCCTCATTCGGTTTCAAGCGACAACACTCTTCAATAATCGTTCGCTCCTCATTCCGATTCACATATGCATAGAAATTCGACCTTACCTCTACCACCTCAAACTCTACCCCTTCAGGCCCTACCACATAATCACGATAAATCTGCTGAATCCGCAACAACATCGACGGACTTTCATACAACCCCAACATCGTATCAAAGGAAACCGCAATACGCCCCTTTACATCCGCTTGTATCGGATTCTTTTTTTCGAGAAGAAGCCGCGCACGACCTTCATCTAAAAGAGATAGGGTCTCGAGCCCAGAACTCGTCGATACAACCGTCAACAGCAGTGAAAAGATAAGACTATAGTTTTTCCAAGGCATATTCCCATCGACTCGCTTTCGCTTTTTCTTCAGCGGCTAATTTTAACTGTCCAAACAACGTACGGTCTTGAAGGACACGCTCCATGGCCTCTGCCAACAACTCCGCCGAACTCATATCAACGATCAAACCCGATCCATGGGAACCAACAATTTCTTGCGGGCCTCCCTCATTCGAAACAATCGCTGGCAGTCCAGACGCATGCGCTTCCAAAACCACATTACCAAACGTATCGGTGCGACTTGGAAACACGAAAAGATCCGCACTGGCATAGGCTTCAGCAAGCTCATCCCCATACATATACCCCATAAACAATATCTGTTCCGATCCATACTTCGCCTCCAAATTTTCGCGCAACGGGCCATCTCCCACCAACACTAAATCCGCCTCGACACCCCGATCACAGAGCATCTTGAATGCCTTTAATAATTGTTCGATATTCTTCTCGCGGGAGATTCTACCGGCATAAATAAATCGAAATGAATGCACCAACCCCCGATCTGCATAAAATGTTGGCTTGCGGAATTCTTGATTAAATTTTTTCAAGTTAATCCCCCGCGGCATCACATCAATAACCGTTGGTTCAAATCCGCCATCAATCAAAAGCTTTTTATACTGCAAACTCGGAACCAATACCTGATCCATTTTTCCATAAAACCAACGCATGAATCGCCACGTCATCTCTCCCAAACGATCATCCCCCGATATATCCCTGAAAAACCGCGGAAAGTCCGTATGGTAGATCCCTCTCACCGATAGCCCCAACATCTTCGCCGCTACCAACGCGATTAAACCCAGCGATCCAGGAGTTGAAATAATAATCTCATCAAATTCCTCTTCTTCAAAATAAGCAATCATCTCCAAGAAAGGAGGAAAGCTAATCAATAACGACTCATACTCCGGCATCCGAAACGATCCAATTGGGTTAAAATTCTTAAGAGGAAAATCAACCTGCGGAATCTGATCTAAACACGTGACGACCGTAATCGGAATCTTGGAATCATGAGCCATGCCAGCCAAGGTGCGGATCGTCTTGGTTACCCCATTTACATCTTCAAAGGTATCGGTAACCCATGCTTTTCCTCCTCCACGCTTCTCAAGATGTCCTACTGCAGGAAAAGAACGACACAACTCACGCAGGAATTGTTCATCACGATGCTGACTTGAAAAAGCCGTAAAATAAGGGGCCACACCTAGTGCCATCGGACCCATTGATGAAATGGCTTGCAACGATCCAATCAACTCTCCTTTTCGAATCTTCTCCACCGCTTTCTTTAAGAATGCAAAGCTCAACTGCTGACTGATGCGGCAGGCAGAAGTGAAACTATTCATCGCTTCATTCTCAATGGCTTCCCCTTCTTCTAAAACCGCTGATAATTCCTCCACAATCATTTGTTCAAGATCCCCCATCTGGGTCTTAATATACGCCTGTTGCACTTTCTTCTTAATCTTCGACTTAATCGCCGCTCTAATCCCTATTTCTCGTGCGGGCTTCTCCATGGAAGATTTCGATAGATGTTGTAAAAAATTTCCCACCAACGATCGATCCGCCATACCCGGCGTAATAAACCGCTCCTTATAAAATTGATAAGCAATTCGATATAGATTATTCGCCAAACGAATAGAGGTCCCTGACTCTCCCTGCGCCTCATGCTGCCCACCTCGGAGAAACTCGATATAATCAATCACCGAAGCCGCTTTCGGCGTAACCGTATAAGCTCCCGCTATGTAGAGCCCACCCGTATCATCTGAACCTCCAATAAAGGTCTTATTCCACGGCTCCAGCCCCACCGGTTTAATCCCATGTTTATCCGCCAACTGCGTGATCATTTCCGGAGTTAATGAACAGAGAAGCGCTGTACTAATATCACAGGCACGGGGATTTCTTGATCCATTGATCGACTCAAACCGAGAGAATAAAAGTATCATCTTCTCAAAAAGCTCAACCGTCAGCTTATTATTCACCTGATACAATGGATGCGCCACCGAATGAACAATTCGATTCTCCAACATATAATCCTGGAGATCATATATATTTTCGCGCAGATGCTGCATCTCACCAAACTGATTCTCTGTAATGCCCGATACAACGATATGCAGTTTACATCCGTTTTCTGGAAAATAGGTCGTCAATTCACTCGAAATAAATGTACCGGGAAAATGGGCAATATCTAACGAACCCTGGATCGTGTTATGATCTGTGATTGTTACATAATCCATACCAGCTCGACGACAAGACTCATAAATATCAACGGGTTCAAGAAAACTTTCAGGCGCACCAATGCGGCGCAAAAACCACTGGCTCGGTCGATCCGAGTATTTGCTGTGGACATGTAAATCAGCCTTCGATACGTTGCATTTCATCATGGATGTTCTTTATCCTTTACTTAAACTAATAGATAGCAAACAAACGTTAGTGTTCGATGAGGATCTATACCAAAATTTATATATGTTATTAAATATAATAAAGATGTAAATAATGAATCAAGATACCCCAGAAATAGGTAGTTATGATCACCGATTTAGTGGCATTAGAAGGCTATACGGAAACACACACGTGCCAACTCTTCAACAAGCACATTTTGCTATCGTTGGCGTAGGAGGCGTTGGTTCCTGGGCAGCCGAATCCCTCGCCCGATCCGGTATCGGAACCCTCACCCTCATCGACTGGGACGATATCTGTCTCTCCAACACCAACCGCCAAATCCACGCCCACACCGGCACCGCCGGACAGTCCAAAGTCGACCAACTTGCTCAGCGCATACAATTGATCAATCCCACCTGCACCGTTCATGCCCAACGAGCCTTCTATACTTCTGAAACCGCCGATGAACTTATTCTTCCCCATATGAACTATGTGCTAGATGCCATTGATCGAAAAAAAACCAAAATACACCTCATTAACCACTGCCGCAGAAACAACATTCCTATTATTACTTGTGGAGGCGCCGGCGGCCGCATCGACCCCACCCAAATTCGCACCGCCGATCTGGGAGAATCAGACAACGACCCCCTTTTAGCTCAACTTAGAAAGCAACTACGAAAAGATTTCGAACTCCCCCGTGAACAACGCGTTAAATTTGACATCCCCTGCGTCTACTCCGCCGAACCCATGCGCTACCCCAACAACCAAGGCAACATCTGCACGCAAAAACCCACTACCGATGACGGCCCACGCCAGTTAGACTGCGCAGCAGGATTCGGATCCATTACGCATCTAACTGGCAGCATGGGTTTTGCAATGGCAGGCTATGCCATTAATGATCACATAGGAGTTATCCCTATATAAGATGTCGATGCATCAAAATTAATTGTATATCGAGAAGCTGAATTTTAATTAATTTAAATCACAAATTTTATGGTAATCTGCATCTCAGATTACGCTTTAGATGAACTCTCAGCACTTGGATAAAATTTCCATTTGGCAATAGCTGATAATACAGCACGATTAAAACCTCTATGAGATGATTCTATAACCTCGATGTCCTTAGCCTTTCCAGATGAGTCTACCCAAAATTTAACCGTAACTTGTCCATTTATATTTCTCTTCTTTAATGTATCTGGATATCTAGGCGGTGGTTGATAAATAGGCTCTGGCTTATCATTAAGATCTAATCCAACAAGTGATCGCGGAAGGTCACTTGCTTCCATGTTTAACTCATCTTCTAAAGGCTCAAATTCAATTATGTCTGAATAAATTATAGTTCCACCAAATGAACTTTCGCTCTTTGCAATGATATTTTCATCAATGAAAGGAATCTCGACGAAGAACTCATCTTCTTCCTCTACTCCCTCATACATTTCCAATTTTGGACGAGTTATCATTTTAAATGGGGTGGTTTTATCATCCTGATCTATTGGCTCTAAACCAATTTTTAAAGTTGATGTAAAACTCGGCGGGGATTCACGAAAGTTAAATATTACATAAAGACTAGTGAGACCAATCCAAGACAAATGAATACATATCGAAGTTATAAAGGCGTTTTTCCACTGTTTTTTTCTGAATGGAGATGTTTCTAACGCGTAAACAATTCCCTTATTAATTATCTCGCTTAAATTTTATAAGTAAATTAATCAAGAGGAACCATGGCAGCGATTAGATTAGATCAATCAGAGTATAAAAAGCTTGATGCAAAAGCTTATCAAATAGAAAAAAAGCGACTTCAAGTTGAGCTACTGAAACTTCAAGAAGATGTCATAAAAAACAATAGAAAAATTTGTATTGTTTTTGAAGGAAGAGATACGGCTGGTAAAAGTTCTGCAATTAAATTTTTTTCAGAATATTTACGACCCACAAATTTTAATTATGTTCAACTAGGCATTCCAACACCATGGGAATCTTCACATTGGTTTCAAAGATGGGAAAAGGTATTACCAAAAGCCGGAGAAATTTGTTTTCTAGACAGATCGTGGTATACTAGAGCTATAACTGAACCCATTATGGGCTACTGTAATGACCGTCAATATAGATCATTCATGAAAAGAGTGGAAGATTGGGAAAAGAACCATATTCAAGATGGCATAGAGATTACTAAATTTTACTTTTCCTTGTCTAAAGACCAACAAAAAAGAAGAATGCATGCAAGAAAACATTCTCAACTCAAATATTGGAAGCTTTCAGAAAATGACGAAAAAATTGTAACTAAATGGGATGCTTTTACCTTTTACAAAGATCGAATGTTTAGTGAAACCTCTTTTGAGGAAGCTCCGTGGATTAGAATAAATTCAAATAATAAAATGATAGGGAGACTCACAGCGTTAAGATACTTATTAATAACGACGGATTACGAAAATAAAAAAGTATTGAAGCCTGTAAAATATTCAGAAAGTATTTCTAATTATAGTGCCACTATCGAAGGCATAAAATTTGATAATCTAACCTATGAACAATTTATGACACTAACCAAATACAGTGATGATTTTTAATGAAAATAGCATCAATTGACATAGGCACTAATGCTATAAAATCTAAAACATTTAAGACTACGCCAATATCTATAGAATTTTTAGATGGAAAAAGGTCACCATTTAGATTGGGCTCGGACGTTTATAATCATGGATTTCTAAATAACAAAGTATTAGACAAATTAGTAAGAATATTAAATAAATATCAAAAAGATTTCGAAAAAAATAATATAAAAATGTATGAAATAGTTGCCACTAGTGCTTTTAGAGATACGCAAAACTCAGAAGATGCTAGAAGATATGTTGAAAATAAAATTGAGCATCCAATAAGAATTATTTCAGGTTTAGAGGAAGCTAAATTGATAAAACTTCACCCAAAAGCTCAATCAAAAAAACAAAAAGTATTTGTCGATGTTGGCGGAGGAAGTACTGAAATTTATATAAATAAAGATGACCAATATGTTATCCAGTCATTTCAATTAGGCGCAGTAAGAGGGATGCATGGACAAAATAATCCAGATGAGTGGACAAGGCTAAAAAAATGGTTGAAAAAACAATCAAAAATAGAAGAAATGATAGGATTAGGAGGAAATATTAGGTCTTTCTTTAAAATTTATGAAGTAGGAAAGATGACAACTAAGGATTTTATTCAAAATACTTTCGAACTAGAAAAATTAACTATAAATGAAAAAATGAAAAATCATCATTTGGCAATTGATAAGGCTGATGTAATAGATGATGCCCTAAAAATATATCTTGAAATTTTAAAAATTCTAGAAGTTAAAAATATTAAATCAACTAAATGGGGTGTTTCTGACTCTATTGCTGTAAAAATTTATCACGAGCTTTATTCTAAAAAAATATCAATTACTAGAAATTAATCTAATCATGTTTCTCATTCTATTTTTTCTGATCAAATTAGATCTAATAATAAACAAAGATTATCTAATGAGAGTCTTAAATTAGAGAACAATTAGCTCCTAGCCCATCTCAGAAAAAACTGCGTAAGAATTCAAAATCCCCTCTTCTCGACAAAGCTTACACATTTGAGTTCTTTGCATATTCGCAACTGCATCCATGCACTAAACTGGTTTGACCATCCAACTCCGTTGTCTTCGTTAAATATGGAAGCAGCTTCTTAAATTCACTATTCTGAACATGAATCAATCCCACATTTTATATGGCCGCCCATGCTCTAAATGACTCTTTAGCCAACCAATCTTAACGGCGCGATTTAGCAATCCGCTCGACCTGCTTGAGATAATCTTCCAAGTCCGCACGCGGCTTTAGCTCATACGCCCGCCGCAACAGCGGAATCGCATCCTGATACTTCGACTGTCCCACCAGCAACTGTCCATGACGCAAATTCGCTTCTGCCTCATGTTTCTCGACATTCGCCGCTCGCTCATAATAAAAAATCGCCTTCTCCGGTACATTCCGTCCGTAGTGCTGTGCCAACAACATCAACGCCTCTCCATCCAACGGATCGACCGCGACCACTTCTTCAAGCACCTGCACCACATCCTCACCGCCACCTTCTGAAACCATCACTCGCGCCTGCAACTTCAAAAGCTCTTTTAAATCCCCTTCCATCAGCGAAGCCTTCCGCTCCGACACCCGGTTCAACATCCGCTTCGACTCCTTCAACGCACCCCGCGCTGCCAAAATCTTCGCTGCCCGCAACGGCTTACTCGGGTTTTCCCCGTTATCAATCTCATAGGCCCGCAAATAAGAGTCTGCCGCTAAATCCCAACGCTCCTCGTTCACATAAATATCCGCCAGCATCGTCATGCTCTCTGCAGTCGCCTTGCCTATCAGGTTCACATACTCATAATTCTCTGCCGCCCGCATCGGTTGCTTCATCCCCAAATAGGCATTCGCCTGTAACAACCAAAAATCCGCACTCTTCGGATTCTTCTCAATCAACGAACTGCATAAACTCGCCGCATCTCCATACTTCTGTTGTTTGAACAGACTCCGCGCCAGACCCAACTGCCAATCCACTGTCTCCGGATCGAGCAGAATCGCCATCCGATACGCTGACTCAGCACTCAAATGCTGATCCGTCGAACCATATGCAAAGCCTAACAATCCATACGCTAAACTCGTATGACCACCCAACTCCACTGTCTTCGTTAAATATGGAAGTGCCTTCTTAAATTCACTATTCCGAACCTGAATCAATCCTGCATTTTTATATGCCCGCCGAAAATTCGGGAACTTCTCAATCGCCTGACTGTAAAATTGGAGCGCTGTCTCCAGCTCATCCATCTGGAAATGCAAATTCGCAATTGTGAAATCAAAAATTGCACTCGCCGCCTCTTTATTAAATTTCGTCAACAATTTCAGCGCCTGATCCATGCTGTCCTCTTCCGACAACACATCCAGCACCTTCTGCATCTGCTCCTGTTCCACCACCGTCACCCGTGGCTCAATATCCGCGTTCACACCATAACTACCCAGAAACTCCCTCTGGAAACGCTCGCTGTCCCAAATCGACAGATCATCTATTCTCCGCTGCGGTTGCTCAATACCCGATGTATCTGTCTCGCTATACACCACATTCGCCGCCACTTCCACAACAGGGGCAGGTGCTTCAATCAACTCAACGACCGGTTCCACCACCGCCTGCATAACAGCCTGCTCCTCGGCAGGCTTCTCAAAAGTCTCTACCCGCTCAACCGGAAGCTTCTGATCCCGCAAGCCCTGCTTCTCCTTCAGTTGCTTTAGTATCGTTTCGAGTGAGTCCGCGTAGCCCAATGCACTCCAAGCAATCAACATGCTCATTAAATATATTCTTATCGGCTCTCTCTTCATCATCATCACCTATTTTTGAAATGTAATCGGTACACGCATCCTGAATTGTACAGGCTTGCCTTTCCGTTTTCCGGGTTCAAATTTCCACTGTTTCACCGCTTTCAATGCGGGATTATTAAAAACTGGGTGCGACGACTTCTGCACCTTCAAATCACGTGTCCGACCATTCTGATCGACAACGAATAGAATATAGACCGTTCCCTGCAAACTCTTCCGCGCTAGCTCCGGCGGATAGATCGGCGCCGGCTGATACACCACTCGCGGCTTCTGATCCAAATCCGACAACGAAAAGATCGCATCCATCTCATCGCTATTCCCCGTCATCCCACTTAAATTAATGGTAAAATCACCCCCGCCAAACGCTCCGTCTCCCGGATTCAACGCCAGCTCCAACTGGGATAAATCCAACGGCGGCGCATCCACTGCTGGCGGCGGCGGAGGCTCCTCTTCCGGTTCCGGCTCCTCAGGCTCTTCCATTGGAGGCGGGGGCGGGGGCGGCACATTCGCGACATCCGCCGTCCGAATTGTCAGATCCTTTGAAGGCGGCTGCGTGATCACTTGCAGAATCGGCAGGATCATAAAAACCCCTAATGCCACGACCCCGGCAAGTACCAGATACGCCACCTGCTTCAAAAATTGTTGTCCCTGCTTCGACACGTCGTCTCTATCCCTGATTATTCCGCGTAGCAATGCTCACTTTAACCGCACCCGCCAGCTTCGCCTCATCAATCACCCGAATCAGCAACCCAGCCTGAACATTCTGATCCGCCTGTACGATCACCGGCACCTCTTCTTTTTGCATCATCCGCTTCACCAGCGGTTGCACCCCCGCAATGCCGATCTCCCGACCGCCATACACAATTTCACCCTTATCCGTAATCGCCAAAAGCACACTCGTCTTCTCCAACTGAACCGAAGAAGCCGCCTGCGGCTTATCCACCTCAACGCCCGTCTCCTCCACAAACGTCGTCGTCACGATAAACAGCATCAGCAGACTCCATACACAGTCAATCAAGGCAGATCTATCAACTCCAGCATCTGTATCGTCCTCGCCTCTATTTCGAAACCTTCCCATCTTTATTCTCCGCTCTCTATTTCACCAGCTTTACGCAATTCTTTATATAACCGTTGATAACAAATGGTCTGCAACTGGGCCAAAAATGATTTATATTGTTGATGCTCTCTCGCTAACTTGTATTGAAATAAGATACCAGGTAATGCGACTATGAGACCGGTTTCGGTTGTAATTAACGCTTCTGAAATCCCCGATGCCACTAATTCCATAGTTTTATCTCCACCTGATCCTGTCGCCAAGGCAGCAAATGTGGCTAACATACCTGTGACTGTGCCTAATAATCCAAGTAAAGGTGCAACGCTCACACATGTTCGCATTACTTTTAAATCACGATTTAATGGCGCAACCTGAGTTTGTTTTAATTCACCGAAGAAAATTCGTAGCTCTTCAAAGTTACGAGCAACCATCACAAATCGAATCATTTTTCCAATAGGCCCTTTTCCAGTTACTGGATTCTTCGCCCATTTTATCCAATGTTTCTTTTGAACCTCGTGATAACCGCGACCTCTCATACGAAAGAAAATGCTAAATCCAAAATAAAAGATTAGGACGGCATCAACTGCTAATGCGATCATGCCCCAGCCACCCGTTGCCCAGATATCTATTGCCTGATTCCAAATTGAGACCGTTTCTTGCATATCTACCCTTCGATCAGTTCAGGAGCAGTTCGAGTTGTTCGATTCATAAAGAGGATCGCAATCTGCTCCATACGATCCATAATTCCTTTTGCTTTTCTGGAAAGGAATGAGAATAGAACTAATGAAAATATAGCAACTATTAATCCCTGTGCCGTTGTAATTAACGCTTCAGATATGCCCCCTGAGAGGGTTTTTACATCCCCAGAGCCAAATACCGTTATTAATTTAAATGTATTAATAATTCCAGTAACTGTACCCAATAATCCAAGAAGAGGAGCAGAAGATGCACAAACCGCAATAAAAGGTGTAAATCGCTCCACTTTTAATCGGGTCGTGAGCATCTCTTCATACATCACCTCTTCTACCAATTGATGTGGCTCGTTAATATGATCCAATCCCACACTCAACATACGTTGAGTTGGACCTTCGATGTCGGAAACAACTTCCTTAGCTTTTTCATGATCATTATAAAGCATGGCCTGAAGCAGTGGTTTTACATCGTCATCACTCGGCACCGGAATACGTGATAACTCAACCCATTTAAAAACTGCTGTTATAATTGCCAAGATGAACATAACGACAATTACATAGCCGACAACACCGCCTTTTTCGAGCGTTTCACCAAGTGTTTCATTAGTCTGCTCAATCTTTCTTGCATTTCCTAAACTTGCATCAAACGGGAAAAGCCCCTTATTTGCCGCTACCGTCGCCTGCACCAGTTCCGCATTAACCAGATCGGCAAACGGCATCACCGTCGGTTCTAGTGAACCCAACCGCTGCTCCGCAATACCTGCGAGCAATCCATCTTCTGAAGCAAACAGCGCCACCGGGCCCGTCAGCAAGAAGGAACCCTCTTTTACCAAGCCATCTTCACCTGCCGCCGTTCCTTCGAATGCCGCACCGCCCACAATCTCCTGCAACCGCTCAATCGAAGCCGACACCAACGCCGTCTGACGATCAAAAACCTGCTGGTCACTAAAATTCGAATTCTCCGGCGCCAATGCCGCCGCATCCACCGTATCCTGATACCGGTTCAGCTCTGCAATGTGCAACCGCGTCTGGAAATTCCGCGTATACTCACTCAACAGATTTGAAATATAGTTTTTCTCATCCTTGCGTGTCTTGATCTCCGACCGCAGGTTATTCAAATCGCAATCGAATCCGCCACCTGTTGCGCAATCGCATCATTCGGCTCCCAGTT